>Ga0207647_10000035_pt1 | contig 99177 bp, 76 predicted proteins | sample KBSCornC2_FD_184295 | JGI IMG/M metagenome (GOLD analysis project Ga0207647, IMG submission 184295) | Corn rhizosphere microbial communities from Kellogg Biological Station, Michigan, USA - C2 (SPAdes) (version 2) | ecosystem: Host-associated > Plants > Roots > Rhizosphere ...
GAAATGCGGGTAGCTGCGGATGCAACACCTCGCCGAGGCCCCAGTTGCCGGTGCCCATGCCTACCAGATCAAGCGGCACTTCTTCCTGCACGCGCTGAAAAATATCGAAGCCTAACAAGCGGCCACGGGCGGGCAGGTTATTGATCACCACGATGCCTTTGTTTAAGGTGCCATCGTAAATCATTCCCGGGTCGGTAACCCCATGCTCGATGACCGCAGTAGGGGTTTGCCCGCTGTCCCACATCAAATTATTAAAATGGGTTACATGAACCAGGGTTATGTCAGGGTCGTCAATTAAATGTTGGGTGTCTGTGGGATGTTTACGAGGCGGGTCATGTTCGAGGTAGATCTTTGGCAACGCGCGCTGACTGTCTGATAATACAGTGTACTGATCAACCAGGTAGTTCTGATTGGTTTGAAAAAGGATACAATCAAATTCGTGGTTTTTAACCTCGTCGGCAGGTATCTCGATAACATTTGGGCCGAAATGAAAGGTCTCGCCCCGGCCGTAATATCCCTCGCCTTTTTCAGCGAGGGTAGGAATATAAATTTCATAGTTGCCTTGCGAGAGGTAGAACAAATAACTACCATGTATGTGCCACGTAAATATCTTCATAGTCAAAATTGTCAGAAGCGTTTTTTAATATCGAAACGCTTCAATGACAACATGACAGAAGTAAATGCTGTTTGTGGGTATACTACGCGAAAAACCCGTGCGAAATACGCATTTTGCGGGTTTTAGCCCCGTTAAGCCGATTTTTTAAATGGCTTTTGCCAGCGGTTCCTTTTAACCGGAGCCGGTACTACGCGCAGAGCTTTTTTGCGTGCAAGCGGCTTTCTTAATCGACGTCTTAACGAGCGTCGCATGTGTACCACAACAGCCGATTTATGGGTTTCGCCCTCTTCCTGAACGGTGGTTAATAATCGTAATGAAAACATGGCCAGCAAACCACCGATAATGAAGAAATAGTTCCAGCCTTGTAACTGCAGCAGATTAATTTGCATGTGGTTGGCGCCGCTCAGTTTCAAACTTAAACCAATGGTGTTGTTGGCAAACATATCGGCCAATAAGCCGCCTGCCAGGGGCGCAATAGTTGAGAAAAAAGCCACAAACATATTTTTGGCCGACAGGTAAACAATAGCTTCATTTTTAGGCGCCAGTTTAATACCAATATTGCTTAATGACAGGTTTATGCCCGCCGTTGAAAACCCGCTGACGATGTGGATCAAGGCGAGCAAACCTAAAGTAACCGCTTTCGACTGCGGCAGGCCCACAAAGGCAAAAGCCAGGATACATAGAATGTACAGCGGTGCACACAGGCGAATCACCGTCTTATTACTAAACCGGTCTGAATAGCGTCCCCATAAATTAAGGGAGAATATGCCGCTTACCTGGCTCAAAATTCCAAGCCCGATCAGGTATGCTACGGGCAGGCCCAGTGTCTTCATCATAAACACGGCGAAGAAAGGCGTCGCCAGGTTTAGCGAGAAGGCCCAAAGCGAGTTAAAAGTTAATAATTTTCTAAAGTTTTTATTTTTGAGCGATTTCCAGAACAGTGGTAATACTTTATCCTCCATTGGTTCTGCAACAGGTTCCGGAGTGCGTAATAGCAGGTAAACACTCATCATACCCAATGCACCACCGGCTAAAAACAGTGTAGTATAAGCCGTGATCTCCTGAGCGGGATAATGACGTTTAATGTAGTCTAAACCAATTGCGGTAGCTAAACTTAGCGTAACGTTAAGCGTTTGGGCCATGCGTGTCCGGCGAGAGAAGAAGCCACCCAAACGTTCCTGCGGAATCAGGTCCTTCATCCAGGCGTTCCAACTGGCACCGGCAATATCGCCGCAAATGTGCTGGAAGAATAACAGCATCAGCAGCACCGCTATAGTTGTCGAACCTGAAAATAACAGGGGCATAATACCTATAGCCAGCAAAGGCAACCGCGCCAGAAAGTTAAATACCATCGTAATTAACCGGCGATTGTTGAATTTGCGCACCAGCCATATAGCTGCCAATTGAAAAATAGTGGTAAACGTAGGCAGAGCCGCAAATAAGCCTAACTGAAAGTTAGTAGCCCCCATGTGAATAGCCAGAGCGGTTAAGAAAGTACCGCTTGTAAATACTACCATCGCTTCGGCCGAAAGACCGTCGGCAGTAACATATTTTAAGCCTGTGTCTAATTGTTGTTCTGTAATGTTTGTTGATGGACGTACGTTCATTTAGCACACACCTTCCCGGTGCCTGTTTTAAGTTTAATTCAATAATTAATTAATCGGGTGGTTCAAAAAACCAATTTCATAACTGCAAAAAAATGACCGTAGTATCTTCTCCTGCGAATAATTTCTTCGCTTAGCTATAAAATCAGATTTAACTGACAATTAAAATCAATTTCAGAGTGGCAAAAAGTGAGGAGTGTGGAATTTATGCCGGGGAACCGCTCCACAATGTGGGACACCAATTATTTCAGAAAAATTGACAAATAGGGTAAATTTTAATTTAATCAAAACATTGGTTAAAAAATTTAATTAATAATATATAAATATATCATTCCCTAATGCTGCTTAATGCGGCGCTTTCCTTGCCGTTTAATTACAACCATTAATTATTAACCGATTATGATACGTGTGTTGATTGCTGACAGCGATAAGAATACTTTGGATGGCATTAATAGTTTGCTAACCAATGAGCCTGAGGTAGATGTGCTGGGCAATGCGCAAAACGGAGACCAGGTGCTTGACCTCATTAAGGACGGCAAAATACCGGACGTGGTGCTAACCGACATTCATTTGCCTAACATAAACGGCATTTTGCTGGCAGCGCATTTTAACCGTCATTTCCCGTTTATAAAGACTATGGTTTTTACGCTTGAAGATCAGGAACATTATATGGCTGATGCCTTTAAATCGGGTATTAAAAGTTATATCAACAAATCTATCTCGCGCGAGGAGCTAATATTTGCCATTAAACAGGTATATCATGGCAAAAACTATGTCTGCACACACCTGGCCTCTAAACTTACCAAGCTGTTTTTAAAGGGGCAGGATAACCCCGGCTTATGCGCTGAACCGATGATCAATTTTTCGCCACGCGAACTCGAGGTTTTGCAACTCATTGCCGATGGTGCAACCAACCAGGAAATTGCCGAAAAGCTGTTCACCAGTCGCCGAACCGTTGAAGGGCACCGTCAATCCATGATAAACAAAACGGGGGTCAGAAACACACCAGCACTGGTGAAATATGCCATGCGCTATCAATTGCTGCGGGCCTTTGCCCCTAAAACCGATATCGAAAAACAGAACATCGCACGAAATCAATAATTCATGGTACCATGGCTAAATATTCAGAAAAAGCACATGACAAGGTTCATAAAGCTTTACACGAGAAAAAAGAAGGCACGCTGAAAAGTGGCAGCGGCAAAAAGGTAACCAGCAAAAAACAGGCTGTAGCCATCGGTCTTTCTGAGGCCCGAAAGGCGGGCGCCAATGTTCCAAAAAAGAAAGACTGATATGGAAGACACGGACAAAATGAGCCGGCGACAGGCAGTCGCCGGTTTGGGGACTACTTTGGCTGCTGCTGTAGCGGCACCGGCACTTGGCGCTGTAAACTATCAAACTATGACCATGCAAGCATTAGAAGATCCGAGAGGAAAATATCCCAAACCACCTTTTAAAGAACAATCGCAACCCTGGCCGGGCTTGGCCGGTAAAATGGACCCGCGCCCGGATCACGGCGAAACAAGCTACAAAGGTTCGGGGCGGTTAAAGGGTCGCAAAGCCTTAATAACCGGCGGCGACTCAGGCATGGGCCGTGCCGCGGCCATTGCATACGCCCGTGAAGGCGCAGATGTCGCCATCAACTACTTCCCTACTGAAGAGCCTGACGCACAGGAAGTGATAGATCTGATGAAAAAAGAAGGCGTAAAAGCGGTGGCTATTCCCGGCGATTTGCGTGATGAATCTTTTTGCCAAAAACTGGTTGCTGAAGCTATGAATAAATTAGGAGGATTAGATATAGTGGTTAATAACGCCGGGCGCCAGCAATCTCATCAATCTATACTGGATATTAGTACTGAGCTATTTGATTGGACGATGAAGACCAATATTTATGCGCCGTTTTGGATCATCAAAGCAGCATTACCACATTTACAACCCGGCTCTGTGATCATCGGTACGGCCTCTGAACAGGCCTATGACCCTACGCCCGACTTATACGACTATGCCCAAACCAAAGCTGCAACAATGAACTATATTAAATCCTTAGGCAAACAATTAGCGTCAAAAGGTATCCGCGTAAATGGCGTGGCACCCGGCCCTATCTGGACGCCTTTGCAGGTAAGCGGCGGCGCCAGCATGGAAAAACTGAAGCAGTTTGGCGGTAATACACCGATGGGTCGTCCCGGTCAGCCGGCAGAATTAGCATCTATCTACGTCCAGCTGGCCGATCCCAATGCAAGTTATGCAACCGGGCAGATATATGGCTCATCTGGCGGCGCAGGGCAGCCTTAAAAGCCTTGTTGTGGTTTGGCTAAAGCCGATAAGCTCCGTTTTAAAGTTCCGTTGGCTAATGCCGACGGCAATGACTATACTTCTTAAAGTGTAAATTCAAATCAGTATTAATAATCAAAAAGTGTAAAGCTTTTTTAGGACGAGGCAAATATACCGGTGATCCAAAAATTACTTAAAAGTCAGGAAAAGGTGCTCCAAAGTGATCCACTTTTTCTGACTTTATTTATTAAATAACTGATTTTCAATTAATTTCAATCAATGAGTGATCCAACTGATCCAAACTGATACACACTCGCGCGTGGATCAGTGAATTACTTCAGATATCATATCTTTAAATGTCTGCGTTAAAACGCCCAATTCTTTCGGGTCGCCTTTGGCCATAGCCTTGGTGAACTTAACCATTTGCTCGAAGCTGATATGCGGAGGGATGTTAGGCACATTTGGGTCGACCATAACTTCAAGTAAGGCCGGGCGGTCGGCATTCAACACCTCATCCCATGCGTCTGACAGTTTCTCGGGGATATCTACCTTTAGCGCTTTAAATCCCAGCATTTCGGCATAACGGGCATAAGGGAAATCCCACAACTCCTGCGAACCGGTAAACTCGGGATTACCTGAAGAAATGCGCTGCTCCCAGGTTACCATGTTCAGGTCGCCGTTATTAAGAACAAGGATTACCAATCGCGGATCGGCCCATTGCTTCCAGAATTTGGCGATGGTGATCATGGCGTTAATACCCAGCATTTGCATAGCGCCATCGCCAATCAAAGCTATAGGTAGCCTATCGGGATAAGCAAACTTGGCGGCTATGGCATATGGAATTGCAGGACACATGGTAGCCAGCGTGCCTGACAATGAAGCCATCATGCCCTCCTGAATTTTGAGATTACGCGCAAACCAGCTCGAAGACGTACCTGAATCGGCGGTGAGTATACAATTGGCAGGTAACTTAGGCGACAGCTCCTGAAAAACACGCTGCGGATTGATAGGATGTGCCTCATTCATTGCGCGGGCCTCAACCAATTGCCACCATTCGCTAACATCCTTCTCTATCTTTTCGCGCCAAGACCTCTCGGTTTTCTGTTCAATAAGTGGGATCAAGGCTTTTAGCGTTTCCTTACTATCACCACACAAGTTCACTTCCATTGGGTAGCGCGAACTTAAATTACGGCTGTCAATGTCAATTTGCACGCCGCGTGCTTGCCCTTCGTCCGGCAGAAATTCAGAGTAAGGAAAACCGCTGCCTATCATGAGCAGGGTATCGCAGTCCTGCATTAATTCCCAACTTGGATTAGTCCCTAATAATCCGATGGAGCCGGTAACAAAAGGAAGATCGTCAGACAAAGCGGCTCTGCCGAGCAGAGCTTTTGCGACGCCGGCACCCAATTTATTGGCAATCTCTTCTACCTCTGCCGAAGCGCCTAATGCACCTGCGCCAATTAAGATGGCGACCTTTTTACCGGCATTCAACACCTCTGCGGCTTTTCGAAGCTGGTCGGCCGGCGGGACGGGCTTTTCAACTGCATGCCCAATACCGGTGAACACGCTACCATGTTTTTTGGGTGGCGCTTCCACGGCATCCATCTCTTGAATATTGTTGGGAATGATAACGCAGGTAACGGTGCGCTGCGCTTTAGCAATGCGGACGGCTCTGTCAATCAGTTGCCGTGCTTGCCCGGGCTCATTCATCACATGAACATATTCGCCGGCTACATCTTTAAACAGCGAAAGCAGATCAACCTCTTGCTGATAATTGCTGCCCATAGAAAGTGTAGCCTGCTGACCTACAATGGCTACAACCGGTTGATGATCTAACTTAGCATCGTACAAGCCATTGAGCAGGTGAATAGCTCCCGGCCCTGAAGTGGCGATACAAACGCCGACCTCGCCGGTAAACTTGGCATGCCCGCAAGCCATAAAAGCGGCCAGCTCTTCGTGCGGTACCTGGATAAATTCCATTTCCTCTCCGGCTCGATCCAAAGCGCCCATGACGCCGTTAATGCCATCACCCGGATACCCAAACACGCGCCGGATACCCCACTCGCCCAAACGAGCCACTACATAGTCACTTACCTGTTTGCTCATAAAAAAGCAACATCGGCAACGGGTCATTGTTTAAAAAGAAATTTTTTTAATTGTGACGGTTAGAAAATGTGTCGCCGCGCATCTTCATATACAATCGGCCCTTATTAAAAACAAAAAGCGCCTAACTCTTGAATGTTAAGCGCTTTTTGTTTTTAATAAGGGCCGATTGTATCTTCGATTGAAGGTACTATTTAGAAAAATAAGCCACCTCTGTTGTTCTGGAAGTTACTCCATTGCTAACACTACTGTCATCATAAAACAATATCATTCTATTCGACGTAAGCTTTTTAATCTTGGCATTTTCAGGACTGGAACCTGTATTGGTTACAGTCAATATATTGTTATTTATGGAGTAAGTAAATTTAGTTACATCAGTCTTTCCGTCTATACCAGATTGACCTGTGCCATCGCTATTGTATTGTACCCAATAAGCTGAAGTAACTCCACCGGTGGGATATGTTTGTGTAATAGCCCCATTAGTGTACATTTTAACCGTGTCGGCAGTATAATGCCATTTACCAAGGATGCTTTGTTTGATATCAATCTTTGTTGGAAGATCAGTCTCATCTTTTCTACATGCGGCGAATGCTAAAATTAGCAAGACTAGCGTAAGTAATTTTCTATTCATGTGATAAAGTCTGTGCCCAAACATAACTATATTTAAATAATCAAACAAACCCCTAACTTTATCTAGGTGTGCCTTATCACATCGACTCTATATCCGCTAGGACCGTTAGTCATCAAGGTCTGTTTTGCCGTTCGGCACCGAACTTGTAATTAGGCTTGCTGCCCATAGTTATTTTAAGCACGCCGCCATTCATGATATTCTGATGGGTAATAAAGCTTTGGTTGTAAGGCCTTCCATTAAGCGTCATGCTTTGAATATATGGGCAATCAGGACCATTCTTTACCGTTTGCACTGTGAATTGTTTGCCCCCGTCCAGGTGGATAGTCGCCTTATCAAAAAGAGGACTACCTATCACATATTCCAGCGATGCCGGATAAACCGGGTAAAACCCAAGCGACGAGAAAATGTACCAGGCGGACATCTGCCCGCAATCCTCATTGCCAATAATGCCGTCTATATTATCGAGGTAAAAATTCTTCATAATGTACCGCGCTTTTTCGGCCGTTTTCCATTGCTGACCGGTATAGGCATATAAATAGGCGATATGATGGCTTGGCTCGTTGCCGTGGGCATATTGGCCTATCAATCCGGTTAAATCCTCTAACCCACCTACTTCTCTGGATTCAAGGTTAAAGAACTCGTCGAGGCGTTTATTAAATTTTTCTTCGCCGCCAAGCAGGGTAATCAAACCGGGAATGTTCTGTGGGGCCAGCCAGAGGTATTGCCAGGCATTGCCCTCAGCATATAAATTATTTTTACTGGCCAGCGGATTAAAATTAGCGGCCCAGCTGCCATCGTGCATTTTGCCTTTGAAAAAACCGTCGGACGAGTCAAAGTAAAGCTTATAGTTTTCGCCTCTTTTGGTATAGTATTTATAATCCTCCGTCTTATTCATTTTTTTAGCCATTAATGCAATGCTGCCATCGCCTATGGCGTATTCCATCCCTTTGGCTACCGCCCTACTTTCGCGGTCTACCGGTATAGCTTGCAATTTTTTCACATACTCCATACCGAGTGTATCAATGGTCGACGTTTGTTTTAACTCAGCATAAGCATCCTTTGCAGAAAACCCCTTGATATCTTTCAGGTAGGCTTCGGCAACAACCTGCCGGCTGGCAATACCCACCATTGTCCCGGTTTCATTTGCCATGAGGTGCCACATAGGCAGCCTTCCCTGTTGCGCAGAAATTGCAATCATGGTATTCACCATATCTGAAACCCGCTTAGGCTGGGTAAGGATGAGTAAGGGATTCTCGGCGCGATAGGTATCCCACATAGAAAATGCAGTATAAACATCATAATTTGCATGATACACTTTTTTATCAGCTCCGCGATAATCGCCATTATGATCATTAAACAACGCCGGATCAATCATAGTATGGTAAAGCGATGTGTAAAAGATCTGTTTATTCTTTGCATCGCTTGTTTGGATATCAATCTTCCCCAAAGCGTTGTTCCACTTTTTATCGGCGGCGCGCATTACCTGCTGAAAGTCCCAGCCCGGTATCTCGGCGTTAATGTTAGCCAATGCATTTTCAGTACTTACCGGCGAGATACCTACTTTTAACTGCAGCGTTTCAGGCGCTTTATCAAAGGTGATGAGCCCTTTGATGGCCTTCCCTTTACCGCTGGTTCCGCTTAGCTGTTGCTTATCGTCATATACAACAAAATTGGCGAGGGGTAGTGATGATTTGACTGCGAAGAATAATAATTGATTCTTGGCCCAGCCCTTAGAAAAACGATACCCTTCCAGTGTATACTGATCTATCTGTTTAATATAGGTGTCCGTACTTGCATCATTAATGCCCTCTTTAAGGTCTATGATCACATGCGCTTCCTGCCCGGCCGGGAAATGGTATCTGTGGAAACCAACACGCTCTGTCGCTGTGAGCTCGGCACGTATATTTGAAGCATCCAGCTTAACAGAATAATAACCGGGCTTAACTTGTTCATTTTGATGACTGAAATGTGATGCATAACCACTTCCGGGCACTTTTTCCAAACCCTTATCTAATTTAACAGGGCCCGTGTAAGGCATGATCAGTACGTCAGACAGATCACCGATACCGGTACCGCTAAGGTGGGTATGAGAAAAGCCGATCAACACGCTATCGCCATAATGATAGCCAGAGCACCAGTCCCAGCCCTTGTAAAAGTTTTCGGGACCAAGCTGCACCGCTCCGAACGGCACACTGGCTCCTACAAACACATGGCCATGCCCTCCCGCACCTATAAACGGATTGACGAATGAGGTATAGTTTGCAGCTTTATGCTGGGCGCAAAGCCGCCCGGCAGGTAACAATAGTGTGACTGTAGCCAATAGTATTATGCGATGGAAATAGTTAAATCTCATGGTTATGGTTTTCAGCGAAGGAGCCTTTTTATTGTAATATAAGGGTTTAATTGGTGATGAAAAATCACCTTCCCGAAATAACCCTGCGGGATTAACAGTTCCTTAAGCAAACATTAACGAAACGACTGGCAACACATTTTTAAGTATATTTTATACCAAAATCTTTTTTCCTCATATTCGCGGCCCTGCCCCGCTCTTCCGGACTTATCTTTTTTTAGATTGATAAATGATTTGTGAATTGCTACTTTTGAGTTATAAACCTACTGCGAAATAGCGGAGCCGGCCAAAAACTTCAGACAGATTATAGATTGCTCATTGATGAATCATTACTTATTTAAAGTTAGTGTAGTTTTTATCTGCCTGTTTACCTGCGCAACCCCAAAAGAAGCGACTGCTCAATCTTATGGCTTGGGGTTTAGCAGCCATGAGGCCATAACAGATAAACGTACAACCCTCGATTTGTTTCCGCACAGTGCTTTCCACGCAAAAACAAGCTTTGAACTGTCATTTGATCTTGGTTTCCTGGCCAATAAGCCTGATTACTTCGGCTACATCTTCCGGGCTATTGAAAACGGCAAGCGCAATTTCGACCTGGTTTATAATAAAAGGGATGTGATAGGGCCATCTGCGATGAGGAATCAATTTAAACTGGTTATTGGCGACCGGTACTCCAATATTGATTTTGATGTGACGCCTGCGCAGCTGTTTCAACAATGGAACAATATACGGTTACGGTTTGATTATGATAATAATGAAGTTGTCCTTCTGGTAAATGGCCATGAGTTTAAGCAACCCAATATCACTTTTGATAAGGAGAACATTTACCGCATCATTTTCGGCGTTTGTAAAGAAAACAACTTCAAGGCGAGCGACTGCTCTGCATTTAAAATACGGAACGTCCGGATCAAAACCGGGAAGCAGTTTACATTAAAATATTGTTGGCCTTTAGACGAATTTGAAGGGAATAGCGGTCATGACTCTGTTAACACCACAAATGCCGAAGTAACAAACCCGGTATGGATGCGCGCGGAGCATGCCAACTGGCGCGACGAGGGCACGCTACACGCAAAAGGTCTTTCCAGCATAGCATACAACCCTGTTAATGAAGACATGTATGTTACATCAAAAGACTCGCTATGGACAATTGCCAGCCGGGGATTTGAGCAAACGGCCATCGGTTATCAGAACCAGCAGTTTAACCTTTTGGCCAGCAACGAGACGGTTTACAATCCATACAATGGCAAGCTTTATAATTATTATGTAGAGATTGCCAAGCAAAAAATTTCGGTATTCGATCCGGCTACCCGGCAGTGGTCGCAAAATGCCAAATTCTTTACAGCCATTGATTTCTGGCAAAGCAACAGTTTTTTCTGTAAGAGCGATTCGTCTTTATATGTTGTAGGCGGTTATGGCCGCATGACCTATAAGAATACGGTATGGCGATACAGTCTGGCTACAAAGACCTGGGAAAAAGTAAAGACGTCAGGCTATTTTTACTCTCCGCGTTACCTTACTGCTTGCGGCACTACTGATAACGGTAACACCGCTTACTTTTTGGGAGGTTATGGCAGCCGCACCGGCGAACAAATGCTGAACGCCAAAAACTTTTATGATCTGGTGAAATTTGACGTAAAAACAAAAACGTTTCATAAACTATTTGACTTGCCTGTAAACGGTCAGGATTTTGTTTTCGCCAATACAATGGTTATCGACGAGAAAACACGAAATTATTTCGCGCTGGTTTTTTCGAATCAAAAATTCAATTCTGAATTAAAATTACTGAAGGGATCCCTGGATAACTCGGCATACCAGCTAATCGGCAGTTCTATCCCTTTCGCCTTCCACGACACGCATTCTGCGGCCAAGTTATTCTATAACAAGTCGGCAAAACAGTTTGTTGCGGTAACCATGAACAGGCCGATGAATCATGAACAAGAGTCTTACTATCATTTTTACAGCCTGCTATCGCCCCCTGAAAATTTACCGAGTGCAGTCTTTATAACTACAGGCAAACGGGCATACCTGTGGCCGTGGCTCTTTGCTTTAATTGCAGTTGCCGGGGGTACGGCAACTTATTTCTTTTATCGAAATCGCCGGCATACAATGCCGGCGATTATCGGCAGCTCGGCCGAACCAACAGCAACGGTACCGTCAGCAATACCTGAACATCATATTGCTGCAATTGAATCGAAACCTGCTGCGCCGGCCATACATCTATTTGGTAATCTAACTATATACAATGAGCAGGGCGAAGATCTGAGCGGCCATTTTACATCGCTGGTTCGTGAGCTGTTTTTGGTGATACTTATTTATAGCATCAAGTCAAATAGGGGCATTACACCAGAGAAACTATTGGAGCTATTGTGGCCCGATAAATCTGAAGAAAGCGCGCGCAATAACCGGGCGGCTAATCTCTCGAAGCTGAGGTCAATCCTCAACCAGATCAGCCAGATACGCCTTTCAAAAGATACCGGGAATGTGCGTATAGACATTGATTATGCCGCCGTTTATGTAGATTATTGGGAGTATCTTCAAATCATAGCCCACCGCCGCAATATCAGCAACAACCAGGTACGCCGTCTGATCGAGATCACGGCCCGGGGCGCTTTTATTACCGGCGTCAACTACCATTGGCTCGAGCAGATCAAAACCGATATCGCCAATGAGGCTATCGATATCTATCTGGCCAGCCTGAACACTATCAAACCCGAGGAACAACCGGATTTTGCAATCGAATTAGCCAACGCCATATTTGTATTTGATATTTTAAATGAGGACGCCATGATGGCCAAATGCCGTGCATTATTTGCGCTGGGTAAACATTCATTGGCCCGCTCAACCTTCGACACATTTAACAAAGAATTTAAGGACTTATACGGCGAGAACTTCAAAACTGACTTTACTTCAATAGTCAATCATCTCACCACGGCACGATAGACCGTACTCGTACTAAGCGTACCTCAAGACATAAAAAAAGCAAGCGGCCTTGCGCCGCTTGCTAAACCAATGATCAATCAAGCAATTTATTTAGTGAATAGTTGCCTGCACTACTGGGCTGTAATTATACTTTCCGTTCGACCCGGAACCCAACACTCCTATGCGGAAGTAATAGGTACCTTTAGGTAAATGTGTTAACCCGAACTTGAAAGAATAAGGCTTTCCGGTTGTCGCGTCTGTGCCTGCTGTTGGCGTATACGGAGTTCCCAGAATAGCATTTGTTACCGTAAACTGGAACTGGTTCTGATAGTACGATCCTGTCTTATTACTGCTGACGCTTTCATTTACGATATTATAATTATTGATCAGAACAATGAGATTATTGCTGGTACTAAGGTTATTGGTAGACGGCGTTGCAGTAGCCTTGGTAACCGTAAAGGTCAATGTACTATCTGTAACAGTCGGAGCCGTTATTCTGAAAAACGGATAAACCTTAAAGTTAACCTCAGGGTCCTGACCTGCAGCAATGGTTACCCTTGCAGAATCGCCGGCGAGGTATTGCCATGGGCCTGATTGAAGCAACGGCACAACTTTGTAATGCTCAGCAAAAACCAGATGGTTAGCAAAGGTGCCATCACCACGTACTGCTAAATCAAAATTGCCTGGGCTTGGGTATTTAGCTTTGTCATCAACAATCATCCTCACATTGCTGTTGCTGCCGGTCATTGAAAGCTCAAGTTTACCGCCGGTATCGCCGTCAATAAGCGCACCGTGTATAGCCCCGTTAGGCGAATCGTAGTTGTCTTTTTTGCAACCTGCAAATAGCATAGCTATGCAGGATGCTGTAAGTATATATGTTTTAAGTTTCATTTTCGTATCGATTAATATCCTGGATTATGACCTCCGTTAGGTTGTTTTGCAAAAAGCGGGTCTGTAGCCAGATCCTGCGCCGGGATATCGGCATAATAAAATTTAGCCTGGTAGTTACGCGTGTTGCCCGGTACTTTCCTTAACACCCAGTCCTGGGTATCAATATCGTAATAGATCTGCAAACCATACTGCTGGCGATTAACAAAATCCTTAGTCAGCGTACGCCAGCGGATGTAATCCCAGAAGTTCTTATTTTCATAAGCCAACTCAACAAAGCGTTCATGGCGGATGGTCGCGCGGTCAACAGTGGTCAGCAATGCAAGTCCGGCGCGGGCGTGCAGCTGGTTGATTGCATTCATGGCTTCAGTTGTTCCTTTGCCTAACTCAAATGATGCTTCCGCAAAATCAAGTAAAACTTCGCCATAACGCAAGTCTAACCATGACGTACGCGATGTCCAGGCCTTTATAAGCGAATAATCAGTAACCGGATCTATCCATTTCTTATCCCAGAACGGAATATTATCCATAGCCGAATTGCCGGAACCCGGATATTGGGAAACCGTTGTTGAAAATTTCTTGGACGATGGGTCAAAATACTGGTTCAGTGCGCTGGATACGTAAGTAGTATTATTATAGATCACACCACGCTGACCGGTAATAACCGCTGGCGTTGTTGTTCCGTTATAAACCCTGAAAACAGTGCCCGGCGCTACAATAGTGCCTCCGAAACGAGCTTCCTTGTTAGCGAAAGCTGCGCTCATGGTAGGGAAATGATAATCCTGGTTTACGGTGAAAACAACTGAACTACCATCGGTGTTCTGGAATTTTTCTACAAGGTCCATACTGGCTCTGAGACGGTTGGCATACCCGGCAGGCGACTGGATCGCCACAGGTAAAGCCATCAAATCCTGCGAATGCGTCTGGTTGCCCGTGGTAGAATTGATATCGAACCCTTTTGCAAAAATGGCTTCGGTATTGACGTCGCCCGGTTTGCAATCATAAAAAAGATATTGAAAATTCTTCTGCAGGTCTGATGGATATTTATTGTACAATGAGAATTTATTGCCGGTTATCACAGCATTTGCGGCATCATAAGCTGCCTGCATGTAAGTTTGGGCATGTGTAGCATCAACACCATTTATACCGCCGGTTTGCTGCAGGTTACCTGTGTCATCGAAAAGACCGATCGAACCTGCGTGCAGCATCGCGCGAGCCTCTAATGCCAGGGCCGCCCACTTGGTGGCACGTCCATAAATGTTATAGGTTTCAGGAATATTGGCTGCGGCAAAATCCAGGTCGGTTTTAACCTGATCCCATATCTCCACTTCTTTGGCACGAGGCAATGCAGTAGGTTTTTCCTGCGGAGTGGTTAATAACGGCACACCACCATAATATTTTACCAGACCGAAATAGATATACGCTCTGATAAACCGGGCCTCTCCCTGCCATGTGGCCATCTGCGTAGTAGAATAGTTACTTGCATAAGCAGGTAGTTGCTGAATCACTACGTTTACGTTCCGCAAACTTTGATAAAGGCGGTCAAAAACGTTAGCATCCATTGTATAATTAGACGAATCGTAAGCTTCATCGCCCCAGTTGGCAGAATATTGGTTACCTGAACCCGGGAATCCGCCAAAACTACCATTACAGAAGTTATAATCTTCAACAGGTATATCTGCATAAAGCTGGGCAAAAGCAGCATCGACGCCAGCCGACGTGCTGAATAGCGCGTCCTGTGTAAGCAGGTTGGTTGGTTTTACATCGAGCATGTTCTTTCTGCACGAAGTAGATCCCGCCAGCACAGCTATCAGAATTAAGGTTTTTATATTTTTCATATCCAAATATTTAAAAGGTTAATTGGGCCCCTATGTTATAATTGCGCACCAGGGGATAGTTATAGCCATAGGCGCGTGTATCGGTGTATTCGGGGTCAACAAAGTTGAGTGCTTTGGAATTTACAGTGTATAAGTTGTAACCGGTAGCAAATACCCTGAACCGGCTGATATGTAACCTGCTTAGTATTTTCTTTGGTAGCGTATATCCTATTTGCAATTGTTTCAGACGGGCATAGGTACCATCAAATACGTTTCCGGTGTTGCCGTATTGTAGAAATACGGTGTTGGCTGCATTGCCGCTACCACCATTACCAATGCCGGTATAACCAATATCTTTGAAATTCTGACGTGCGCCGGTTGATGGGAAACGGCCCGGAATCCATGGGCTGTTAACATCAAACAAATTTGAGCGGTGCCAGCGGTCATAATACAGTTCGGCCGGATTAGAATCAGCAAAATAGAATGGTCTGCCCAATTGATCCTGGTAGGTAATATGATAATTGGTAGCTCCCTGAATGAGTGCTGAAAAATCGAAATTCTTATATTGGAAATCAATGGTAGTACCAAAATAAACCAAAGGTCGGTTACCACCGTTGGCGATCACTTTCTGGTCACGCTGGTCGATAATACCGTCACCGTTCAGATCCTCATATTTCCAGTCGCCCGGCAGAATGGTACGATTACCGGTGCCATCCTGTATAGGAGCAGTATAAATCTCCTGGTAATTCTGGAACTGGCCGGTAACTACGTATCCGAAAATCTGATCAAAATAACGTCCGCTAAATTTGGTGCGGTAGTTGTTATAAGGGTCAGACGGTGCAGTTTCTTCATAGTGCAGCCATTGCGAGCGACTGAAGCCCATATTAGCAGAAATATTGTAAACAAACTCGCCTATTTTGTTATGGTGGCCCAAGGTGATCTCATATCCCTGGGTGCGGTCAGAGTTCAAATTTATTTTCGGAAGCAAGGCACCGAAGTTACCGGGGATAGATGATATCTGTCCGGCCAGCAAACCTGCGCGGTCCCTTCTAAATACATCGCCTTCAAACGTTAGCAATCCATTCAAGAATGACGCTTCCAGACCAATGTCGGTTGTTTTAGAAACGTACCAGGTCAGATCCGGCACTACGCTGGTAAAACCTACGCCTTTGGTGATACCGCCTGTACCAAATACGGTGCCGATGCTTGATCCGCCTGCGCCCGGCGCCAACGTGCTGCCCGAGGCCGGATAGCTATAACCGGTTAAAAATGACGGGAAGCCTTGCGCTGCTGCAACGTCGTCGCCTAGCTTACCATAAGATGCACGGACTTTCAAGTTATCAATCCATTTGATGGATTTCATAAAAGGCTCCTCAGAGATACGATAACCTACCGAACCGTAAGGGAAGAAACCGTAACGATGATCGGGCGAGAAATAAGACGAGCCCTGGTACCTGAAACCGCCTTCGGCCAAGTACTTGCCGGCATAGTCATAGTTCACCTTGCCCACGTAACTTATGTTGGCATTAGAACCTTTATTACCCCCACCCTTTACTGTTGATGGGATTCCGGCGTCGATGGTCTGTATAGCATCCAGCGCGTACTGCGTATAAACTTGCGTATAATCGCTGGCATTATAAACGCTTTCATACAATGCCAAGGCGCTGATATTATGCTTACCGAAACTACGCTGATAGTTCAGACCTAACTGTACGTCATTTTTGATACTCTCGTCAAAACGCTCAGTAAAGGTGGAAGGAGCATTGTTAAGTGTTGGCACTTGTGCACCACCGGTTAATGCATATGTGTTAAAAGCACGATTAAATGTCTGATCTAACGAATAATTATTATCGTAAGCAAAAGCTCCGCGTGCGGTCAACCCTTTTACAAACGGCACAACGTAGTTAAGGTTAAACACAGATGTAAACCTGCGCGAATTATTGTCATCATAACCGCCCAGGTCACGACTTAGTGCCGGCAACAGATTTTGCTGCTGGCTAACTGCCGGGTCGAACTTAGCCGGATAATTCGGATCATTGTTTGAATACGGGCTCAATACAGGAGCGTACCGCCAGGTGGTTCGGCCGGCAAGCGCGCCGATATTCCCTGAGGCCGTGTTTGGAGTGGTGTATACAACATCATTAAAACCAAGATTGGCCTCTAAAGTCAGGCCTTTTAAAATGGTCGCTGTTACGTTTTGTCTGAAATTGTATTTTTTACTTTGCTCGATATTGGAGTTTAGGAAACCACCCTCCTGAAAATAACCGAGCGAGGTAAAATATTGTATTTTATCACTACCGCCATTCAATGTCAGGCTATGCTGCTCCTGGAAGTTCTGTTGCTTGAAGATCACCGCCGTCCAGTCTGTACTTGGCAGTTTTCCGCTGGTATAGTCAGCTATTTGCTGCTGCGAATACATCGGCGTGAAAGGATCCTGGCGGCCTGATACATTATCATTAAACTGCTTTTCGTCAAACAGCGTTGTATACTCGGCAGCATTAGATAGCTGAGGTATTTTTCCGCGTCGGGCTACACCCAACTGAAAATTATAATCAACTTTTAATTTACCCGCCGCCCCTTTGCGCGTGGTGACAAGAATTACACCGTTAGCTGCCTGCAAACCGTAGATTGCGGCTGTTGCATCCTTAAGAACGCTGAAGCTTTCGATCTCGTTTGGGTCAAGGCGTGCAAAATCGGCCTGCGAGCGCGGGATACCATCAATTACAAATAATGGGCCGCCTACGGCAGAAGGTGTAATACCATCGTTTTGATAAGTAGCAAAACCGCGAATATCAATTGAACTATCAAATTTACCCGGCTGGGCCGATAGCTGCGTTATCCGCACGCCGGGCGTACGGCCCGTGATGGTGTTCGTGATATCGCTTACCGAGTTTTTGCGGATCTCGGCTGCGGCTACAGTTCCAACTGCGCCCGTTACGCTTGTCCGCTTTTGCGTACCGTAAGCCACCACTACCGCTTCGTTCAGATTCAGTGCGGCATCAGAAAGTGTGACTGTTATCTCGCGACGCCCATCGAGGGCTATCTCCTGGGTAATATATCCCACATATGAGACCGTTAAATGCGCCTGAAGGTTGGGCACGTTCAGTTTAAAAATGCCGTTGATATCGGCAGAGGTTCCACCGGTTCCACCGGTTACTTTAATGATTGCGCCTACTAATGGCTGTCCGCTTTGGTCAACCACCTTTCCACTCACGGCCGGGGTTTGGGCGTAAAGTTTAAAGGATGCGCAATACACTAAAAAGATAAATAGAAATCTTCTCATGTTTTAATAATTGGTTAATGAATTGGTGTATTGACGAGGGCAAATAACTTCGTGAGGGTTAAAAAAAAATTAACAGAACCTTAACCGCGCGCTTTTTCTATAAATAATTATATTTCCCTATATGCAATCGATTGCTGTTTATGCTTTATTTAGATGACATATATTCTTGCTCTATGCTAAACGGACACACATCACCCGCCGCTTATTTACCGGTTAACATCGCCTTTCAAGATTTTGCACTATAAGCGGCATTGTTAGTTTTCTGTTAAGGATTATTTAAGGCAAGCAGATAACTTTACATGGTTAACCGGATTGAGAAAGAAATAGGTGAATATTTAAAAGAGCAATTTTCCTCTTTTTATTTCGCTGCATTCTTGTTCTTGTTAACTTTAAATGTTTAGGCCCGGCGCTAAACCTTGACAACCACCAATTAAACCATGAAGATTAAACTTATTACCACTTTTATCCTTGCCCTTGGGATACAAACTGTAAATGCACAAGTGACTACCAAGCCATTCGTACATCCCGGGATGATGCAAAATCGCGCCCAGCTGGAAACGATGAAAAAAGCTGTTTTATCAGGCCAACAACCTTGGAAGGCTGCATTTGATAGACTGAAAAGCACTACACCCGCCAATTATATTACACAGCCCGTTACGCATCTGTCGCAAGGCGCGTATGGTGCCGGCGACCGCGGCGGCCGGGAGCTGCTCAAAGCAGCTCAAATTGCTTATGATGCTGCATTACTATGGTATATCACCGGCGACAAAGGTTATGCCAACGAATCTATGAATATCTTGAACGCTTGGTCTGCACAACTATGGGACCTGGACGGTAATAATGCCAAACTGCTTGTCGGGCTGTCGGGTCATTATTTATTAAACGCTGCCGAAATATTGAAATATAGCAACTCCGGTTGGCACGAGGCCGATATCAACCAGTTTAAAAACTTTATGCTGACAGTTTATTACCCGCTCATTAAAGATTTTTTTCCTGAGGCCAACGGTAACTGGGATGGCTCCATGATCAATACCATGTTGGGCATCGGTATTTTTTGCGATGACCACGCTATTTTTAATCGCGCAGTGGAACGATACCAACGCGGCATAGGCAATGGCGGCATTACTAAATACATTTACCCCGGCGGACAAATTCAGGAAAGTACGCGCGACTGGGGCCACGTGCAATTGGGTCTTGGCGAGTTTGCCAAAGCTGCGCAAACCGCATGGACGCAAGGCGTTGATCTTTACAGCATAGCCGATAATCGCCTGGCCCAGGGTTTTGAATATGCTTCTAAGTATATGCTTGGCGAGGATGTGCCGGTGTATGGAGTGATCTCGCCGCGCGAACGAGGGAAATCGCGCGATATCTATGAAAATATCTACAATCATTATCACTTTCGCCAACATCTGGAAATGCCTTATACGTTGGGCATGGTTAAACATACGCGCCCTGAAAGTTCAGAAGTATTACTGGTATCATTAGCTGAGCCTTTAAATGAACCTGCGAGCGTTACAAAAATGCCCGAGCCGGGAACTAAAGCCGTACGGGCAGGTGCTTTTGATGCAGTGGCCGATGCGGGTGACAATGCCATCAAAGTTGCTCCGGGCAGCGCCATCCAACCGGCGCTTGACCGTTGCCCTAAGGGCGGCCACGTGGTATTGTTGAAGGGCATACATACTATCAAAGCCCCACTTCGCATACCTTCTGATATTACACTTTCAGGCGAAGGCAAACAAACTATATTGTTCCTTTCGCCGGAGGCTAAGGATGCTCCTGCCATTGTCAACGCATCGCCGACGATGCAAAATGTAACGCTTACTGATTTTTTAATTGAAGGAGCTCTTAAGACAACCGAAAATAACGACCCTAACGGTGACAGACGTACACGGGCCAGCCAGCTTGCAGCAACCAGGGCAGGAATTGTATTTTATGGGCAAAGCGACAGCCTGATGAAGAATATCAATCTTACTCGCGTCACCGTTCAAAACTGCACACAAAACGGGGTAGCCATTGCCGGGGCAACCGGTGTAACCATTGCTGAATGTAATTTTAGCGATAATGGATCGAGTGTACCGCCGGGCAATGGTCAGCTTCATAACCTGCATCTTACGCATATCCGCAACGCGCAAATTAAAAACTGCCGCCTAGACACATCGCCCTGGGGCTGCGGACTTGACATAACCAACGGGACCAACATTGTGATTACCGGCAATGAAGCCGCGCGCAATAAAATTGACGGAATACGTTGCAATGACGTCAGGAATGTAATCATCAGCCAAAACCTTACAGAAGGAAATGACAGCTCAGGAATCAGCGTAAATACCTTATTTAATGGCAGTACCGGGCAGCTTACCGGCAATCTAAGCCAGAACAATGGTGGTAAGGGTGTAACGGCTATTGCAAATATTAAATTGCTTAACAACAAACAAGTTAATAACGGGATAAGGTAATATAAAAGAAGCCTCTTGGTTCAATACTAAGGGCTTCACCCATTACCCGTTCCTGGGAGTCTGTTTGTTTGTTGCTGCGTTTAATTTCAAACTATCTATACTTATCGGCTTAGCTAATTCCAGCTGCTGTAAGGCTTTATTGGTTTTTTCCAGGTCTATCCTGTCAGATTTCGGGGTTGTTATGCTTTCAGCCGCTGCCGGGTTTCGGTAATAATGCAGAATGTTCTCCTTTAGGGGATACGTGAGCTGGTCGAAATGTGTATCAGCCAGTTTAATCACCATATCACTGTAAGTTTTATCGGCGAGGCCGTATTCGCCGGGAGCGGTAAGCTTGCCTGTATCAAAATCAATATCGGCAAACGCTGGTTTTTGCTCATGGAGCCTATTTAGTGCAGCTTCATATTCTGAAACCGAAGCGTCAAATCCTTTTATAAATAGTTTCTCACCTTCAGCGCCTGGGTCTTTGAATTTTAAGGGTTTCAGCGGCCCTATTTTGGGTGAAATGCGTATAATGAGCGACAGTACCACAGCCGTAATTCCGGGTCGCTCACGGTCTTTGCCGTAGTCGGCTATATATTCTTTTCGCTTCATCCGGTAATGGAACTTTTTCTCAGTCATGGTCGGATCGGTTTTTATTAAATCCTGACTTTTAATAACCCAAGCTGTTCGTGTTAATGCAGGTAGAAGGCTTTTGACCGACCACCTGAATGTCGCTACCGCCAGTGGAAAATTCAAAAAAACGGAAGTTATTTTTTGTCCATAAGTTTTTAAAAAAGCCCGCTCTAGTACCGGCTGCGCCACCTGGAAGCCGATAAAGTTGTGATATGATTGCGGGAAATAATTACCCCGGGCTGTTTGAAGCACGTCAAACGCGAATTCTATGCGCTTGTGCGAAATATGGTCTTCATCATAAGTAGCTATGTTACCAAATTTTCGCATTTTTGGATAAACAATCGGTACCGCCACATTCGCGGCCAGCGAATGGCCGTATTTGTCGGTCATATAATGCGCTAAAGCTCCCAGGGCAAAAGCATATTCATATAAATTTTGTGATTCTGATATAAGAGCAGATACAAAATCGCCGCTGCGTACATAATGCACAAGGTTTGTAAAATAAGGATTGCCCATGGGGAAATAGCCCATATCTGCAATAAGCGAACCGCCATAGGCGTATGAGCGTGCCTTTTTTAATGAATCGGCCGGCGAATCAGGGTATTTCAACTTCAGTAACGGCAAAATCGCCTTGTCCCAGCTTGCATCAATAACAGCCTCGTGTGCCAATACCGAATAAGCTTTCGATGGCGCCGGGTTTATTGCTAAAAATATGGCAACAAGTAATAAGTATCTGCAAAGTTTAAAAAAGCGCATTTACCAAAGGTTTAATATGATTAAAATGTAAAAAAAAAGAATTTGTTTGGGGTCGGCATTAAATAAATCACTGACTAACTGACTTGATGACTGTTACGAAGAAACATTGATAGGATCTTTTTTTGTACGGCTCGATTACTTTTTAAAACTTGCGCTATGATAGAATTGTCCATCTATTTTAAATTTTAATCCATTTTTCAATACACAGATTAGCCTAATTTTAGTGAGTGTCAAATACTATCTCCCGAAGCAAGTTTGTTCAATATTGTGCCTTTGGTGTTGTCGCTATTGCCTCGGCACCGCTCAAAAGTTGTATTAGTTTAAAAAAATCAGGACGGGCGCCAGCCAAAGGGCCATCTCGATATATTTTCTCGATGGATGATCAATGGCTATTTGGCGGCAAATACCAGGAAGGTTCACTCGATCCATCCTTTAAAGACACTTCATTTAAACCCATTACACTACCGCATTGCGTAACCAACTTATCCTGGCAAGACTGGAAACCGGAAAGCTGGCAAGATATCTGGATCTATCGCAGGCATTTTAATCTGCCAAAAGAAGTAAGCGGTCTGCGTGTTTTCTTACATTTTGACGGCGTAATGGTGGGTGCCGAACCTGTAATTAACGGCCACAAATTGCCAAAGCACCTTGGAGGCTATCTGCCGTTTAGCTACGAGGTTACCGGCGTACTACAGGAAACTCAAAATGTACTGGCTGTAGCGGTAGATGGCCGGTGGAGCAATGTGCCCCCAGAGGGTGCCGCCATGGGTCCGCGACGTATTGATTACCTTGAAGCAGCCGGCATACATCGTTCTGTGCATTTAGAGGCCGTTCCGCAGCTATTTATTAGCGATGTATTTATTAAACCGGTAAATGTGTTGCAGGAGACTCGGCACATCGAAGTTAGTTGTACGGTAGATGCTGCACTATTGCCTGATGCACCGGTGGAGTTGATGGTTGAAATGAAGCAGGGCGAACAAACGATTAAACAAACTACCCGGCCATTAACCATCGCTAAAACCGGCACTACCGAAATTACGCTTTTGTTAAACCAACTTACAGACATCCAACTTTGGGATATAGAAAACCCGCATTTGTATGATTTTACAGCTACGCTGTTAATAGCGGGTAAACCAATACATAATTATCAAACCCGTAGTGGTTTGCGCGAAGCGCGATTTGAAAAAGATGGTTTCTTTCTTAATGGTAAGCGGGTGCAACTGTTTGGCTTGAACCGTCACGAAATTTACCCATACGTTGGCTTCGCCATGCCCGATAGGGTAAAGCGGCATGATGCAGTGATACTGCGCAAAGAGTTTAATTGCAATATAGTCCGCTGCTCGCATTACCCGCAATCAAGCGCCTTTCTTGATGCTTGCGATGAGTTGGGTTTAATGGTTTGGGAGGAGGTTCCCGGCTTTCAATATCTGGGCGATGCCGCCTGGAGTAACCTGATGCTGCGCGATGTAAAGGACATGATCATCCGCGATCGTAATCGCCCATCTGTTATTATCTGGGGCACCCGTGCAAATGAATCGCAGAATTCGTCCGACCTGTATAAACGTACCAAAGCGCTTGCTAAATCTTTGGATCCTTCGAGGCAAAATTCAGGTTCGATGGCCCCATGGTCGAGGAAGAACTGGCAAAAAGAGTGGCATGAGGATGTATTTGCTTATGACGATTACCACGCCGATCCTGATGGCAGCGTGGGCCTTGAAGAGCCTGTGGGCGATGTGCCCTATTTCTTCACAGAAGCAGTGGGCCAGTTTAATTATAGCGACGGCAAAAGTTTTGACAGTATCTACCGTCGTTCGGGCGACCTGGATACGCAAACTAAACAGGCGCTGCGCCATGCAGGTGCCCACAGCAAAGCAGGTACTAATTCGCGCATTTGCGGCCTTATTGCCTGGTGCGGGTTTGAATATGCAAGCCTGATTAACCCTTACCGCAACGTTAAGTACCCCGGTGTGGCGGATATTTTCAGGATACCAAAATTGGGCGCTTCCTTTTACCGTTCGCAGCGCCCGGTAGAAAAAGGGGCTGTTATTTTACCTGATTTTTATTGGGATTTCGGCCCAAAATCTCCTAAAGGACCCGGAAAAAATGCCCCTATTTTTTCTAATTGCGACTACCTGAAATTATATATCGACGATCAATTTCACTCGACGCTTTACCCCGATTCGGTACAGTTCCCCAATTTAAAGCACCCACCGTTTTTTGCCGACCTAGAAATAGCAAACACTTCCGCAAAGCGCGAGTTAAGGATTGACGGTTACTCCAAAGAAAGACAAGTACTAAGCCGTTCGTTTTCGACTGATACGGCACAAGACGAATTGTTGGTTACTGCTGATGATCACGAATTAACCGGCGATGGCTCGGATGCTACCCGGGTAGTGTTCCAGGTAGCCGATAAATTTGGCGCACCAAGAGCTTTCGGCGGCGGTATGGTTACCTTCAAACTCAACGGGCCGGCCAGTATTGTTGGCGATAATCCTTTCAATCTTACAGAAAGCGGCGGTGCGGGCGCCATATGGATTAAGACAAATCCTAACAGTTCAGGCAAAATTTTATTGACCGTCTTCCATTCGAACTTGCAGCAAAAGAGTTTGGAGATAATTGTTCAGGCTGTTTAGTTGAATTTCGCTAGTTTACTGTTATACTCACAGATGAAACCGACCATGAAACGATGGACAGGTAAATTGACAATTAACAAAACGGTTGGCGTTGTTACCTGAGCTCTATTAACGATCACCGTATCAGAGAAAGGTGACAACTGTATACTGCTAGCTATCGGTTCACTGCTAAAATATTTTAGCCAACATCTTATAAAATAAGGCAATTGTACATATTTATGAAACAACAAGTAGATAAAGCCTAAACAGTGAACCCTGTAGAGATGCTATCGATAGGTCAATACCTGCTCAATGTTGCTGCGACTTTCTCATTTCTGCCTCATAACTTTTCAGATCAGAATAGGGTTCATTGATCCGACTATTGGGTTTTAAATAAATGTTCCCGTTAATATTATCTATGATCCAGTTGAAATGGTTCAGAATGACATTGCCAAAATAGGTGCCCGTCTTTCTGCCGGCATTTTTTGTGGGGTCAGCAGCATTAGTCACTATATTTTTAAAGGTAAGGCCGCCAACAGTCGCATTCAGGCAGATAATTTTGCGTTCATTCAGAATAGTCAACTCTTTGAGGTTTTCCCAAACACCGGGCTGGCCGGTAAACTCTTCACCCAGACGCATGGTCCCGTCGCGTCCGGTGTCCATGCCCACATAAAACGTATATTTTTTTCCGTTCTGAGTAATCTGCGTTTTCAGGCTTAATTTGTTTACCAAAGGTTGTTTGATATAATTTTTCGCATGTGTCGGTAAACGGTCATGCACGATAAACAGCATTTGATCATAATCGATCTCAATAATCTTGTTACGCAGCAAGTTGTAGCCAATGATCAGGTCTTCTCCCGGTTGCATGTTGCCCGTTTCTACCAAGGCGATGCCTTTAAAATTCAAATGTCCTACGCTCAGGTTATTGCTGGTACTACGGCGCACCTCGTTGATACCTTGCGAATTGCTTAAGATAGTCTTGTCATCAAAATAAAGACTTAATCGCCCGGAAGAAGCCTTACTTACGCAGGGCGCATTGGCACCGGTATCGAATTGGATATTGACCGTATCTTTTCCGTTTAACCTGCCCTGTAAATAGATACGTGAGCCGATGAGACGAAAAGGTATTGTGTCAGGAAAAGCAGCCCCTGGTTCCAGGGCTCGGGTGGCAGGGTCATCCTTGGCGCTAATGCGCACATGGCAGCTATCCTTACCGTTTAACAGAACAACCAGATCGTAGTCGTGGCCGTAAATCGTATTAAAGCTAACCTTACCTTGATCTGTCGCTAGCGTTATCTTGTTTTTCCGGTGCGGAACATTGACAAAATACACATCCCGTTTGATTTTCGGATCGAGGCCCCAGGGCATTTTGATCAGGCCATCATAGATCATAGCGTCCCGGCTGGTTGCGTGGATCACCGGAACCTGGGCATACCCTACCACGGTCAGGCCTATGCAGAATATAGATAGTAGTAGTTTTTTCATGGCCCAAAGGAAAATAAAGATTACCGCATCAGCAGCCGCCAATAAGGCGACAAATGACCGCCATCGCTATAACAGATCAAAAGCCAGGCGTATTCGCAGGGTGTTATCCTTATTCAGTGAGGCAGCATTACGCAGGATAATAAATACGTTGACCAGTATCCAGAGGACAGGTGCCAGCTTCATGTAATTACCTCTAATTCCAAATAGGTCATTTAACATCATCACGGCAATGACTATCAGTAATGTGCCAATAAGCCATAGCACTTGCAGGTTAACTAATTTTTTCGTGACCGGGTTGAACTGCTTTTGGGTGTACATGAGTAGTAATGGGACAGCAACATTCAAAGGCGGCAAAAACATTAAGGGCAACGCTGAAATATTGATCCATTTTGCCCACCTGTGGTCAGCAGCAATTTGCTCCGGTTTTCTTTCCAACAAGTCTGCTTCAGGAATGGCTAAGGCTTTGGCCAGGGCTTTCAGTGTATAGCCTTGGGGAGCAGCGCCAGCCTCCAAACGCTGAATTGTACGCACAGAAATTCCTGATCTTTCAGAAAGTTCGTCCTGGGTCAGATGTTGTTGCAAACGGGCTTTGATCAGTTTCGACATGACGTTTTTTAACACCACTAAAGATAGCAGTTTCCAGCCTAACCAAAACATGGTCAGGTTTGCTTATTTTCCAGCAATCAATCAAACACGCATTAATTCACTGATATAGAAAACCTTAGATATAAAAAAAGCCTCTTAGTATTAAACTAAGAGGCTTTCAATATGAAATCATAAAATTGGAGACAAGCAAAATTCACTATTAAAAAAGCATACTGATGGCATTAGATTCACCGAGCCTTTTTAAGACCCTCCAAAGCAATATTACCGATTTAGCAAAGCAGTCCTTATCAGACTATTTAACGCAGGCTACAAGCGATGGCAATGCTGTTTTAAGCAATCTAAAAGATAAGATATCATAAAGAAAATTATACTATCACTTGGCCGATGGCGATTTTTAAAGAATAAACTACTTTATTATTTTAGTCATGTCAAAACCGGCCCTCCCGGGTATTGCCCCGGAGCAATAAAAAAGGTCAATTTTTAAAGGCTCGCTTTGTCTCCCAGGCCGCTGCCGTGCCCAGCAGCGCCCCACCCACCACATCGCTCGGATAATGTACACCCAGGTACATCCGCGAGTAGCCTACGGAACCAGCCCACAGATACGATGGCAGGATGATATACCATTTGGGATACGCCCTCGACAATGAGGTTGCGACCGCAAAGCTCGTCGAAGTATGCCCTGAAGGGAATGAGGTGCTGCCCTCGTTATAAACCGCGACGATTTTTAAATTTTGGACAAAAGGCCGGCGGCGCTTAAAGATCGTTTTCAGCAGCAGCGTGACACCCAGGTCAATTGCCGTGCTGCTGCCGACATACAACGCATTTTGGCGCATGGCACCGTCGTGCCTGATCATCCCACCGGCGAACAGTGCCGCAGGCAGCGCATAACTCACGTAAATAACCGAATTAGACGCGAAGAGCATTTTTTTTGTTTCGCTCTCATTGCGCGTCAAAGCCAGGTTAATGAGGAATTTATCATCAAACCGCTGAACAAAGTTATTCACCTGGGCCGCCTGCACCTTCACCTGCGCGGTTGTTTTGGTTTGCGCCGGCGTTTTGGGTTGCTCCTGGGTTTTCGTCTGTTCCAGTACCTTCGCCTTCCCGGTTGTCTTCGTAGTGTCCGGCGTCTTCGACTGAGCGGCTGCCAGGGTTTGCAAGAATAGCAACGCTACAAGGATCTTTTGGTATCTGGCGATTTTCATAGTCAGAGATAATTATATAGTGCACAAAACTGAACAACAAACACCTCAAATTGTTAAAAAAAATTTCCCAGCACAACAAAGATACAGGAGTGTTCATTTCATGGACAATTATTATCAAGGGGTATATACCCTTAGTTACGAAGTGTCTAAACAATTCAAGATTTCGACCACCTCTATAAACCCTAGTTTTCGTTATTTCTTGAATTAAGAGTAGTTATTATATTAGATGTCGATGAGTAATATCCTGCGAACGATTGCCTTTTATTTGGGAATAGCGATCGCTGCTTTCCTATTTGGTGCATTAGCTAAGCTTATATCATATGGTTTAGCACGATTTGATTACCATATTGATGAATACCAAAGTGGCTTAATGAGATAATAGTATATATAATCGCTTTAGTGCCTTTGGTTCTCTTAATGTATTTATTTGTTAAGGTAGTTTTATGGTTGGAATTGTGGTAAAAGGGATATTACGACAAAGATGAGAATGATAATAATTCTTAAGCGAAGCTAGGACTGGTGCTTCTGAAGCATGCAAAAGCTTGCCGATCATAAAGCCACTGGCTGACCCATTGTCCATTTATATCTTTTCCTTTTGCAGTTGATCGCACCAAACCTGAGTGTGCTTTATACTATTTATTCACTTAATCATTAAGCTCATGGATGAACAATCAAAGGACTAAAAACTGCACCGAAACTGCACCAAAACAACCAATTTGTACCAACAATTGAGTACATTGCATAAGACAGAGCAGATCGTAGTTCTATCATTAAGAAAAATAAACAATTTAGTTAATCTGCACTTTTAACTTCAAAAGGCACTTTAAAGGTATAAAAAAAGCCTCTTAGTATTAAACTAAGAGGCTTTCGATTGTGGTATCAGCTGGAATCGAACCAGCGACACAAGGATTTTCAGTCCTTTGCTCTACCAACTGAGCTATGATACCATCGCCCGTTTCGGGACTGCAAATGTAGCGTTTTTTTTATTTTGCGATAATTTTTTTTCAATTTTCTTTCATCGTTCTTATAACCTACTGTACTACATGTAATTAATTTCTAAAAAACTTTTAGAAGCATATTTACATTGTATTATTTTGTTACATGGAAGATAAACCTATCTTTGAGTAATTACTATGCATGCATAATGATTTCACAACTAATCTTCATTCTCCTATTAGCTGCGGCCGTTTACCTGTTTAGCAAAAACGCGGGTAAAATACGCCGTAATATACTGTTAGGCAAAGCGATTAACCGATCGGACCGCCGCGCCGAACGGTGGGCTATGATGGCCAAAGTAGCCCTGGGCCAAAGCAAAATGACCAGGCGCCCACTGGCTGCAGTGATGCACTTTTTTATTTACATCGGCTTTGTTATTATTAACCTGGAGGTGCTGGAGATCATGATCGACGGCATTTTTGGCTCGCATCGTATCTTTTCAAAGCCCTTGGGTAGTTTGTACGGACTGTTGATAGGCGGATTTGAAATGCTGGCGGTTTTAGTGCTGATAGCCTGTATAACTTTCCTGGCACGCCGCAACATTGCTCATTTAAAGCGCTTTAGCGGCGTAGAGATGACCGCCTGGCCAAAAAGCGACGCCAACTATATCCTTATTATAGAGATATGCCTGATGGCAGCCTTCCTGACCATGAACGCTGCTGATTATAAGTTGCAAGCCCTGCATTTCGGCCACTATATTAAAGCCGGTAGCTTTCCGATAAGCAGGTTGATTGCCCCTATTCTTTCAGATAATGCAGCAACGCTGGTTATGGTTGAACGGGCCTGTTGGTGGTTCCATATTGTGGGGATTTTGGCTTTTTTGAATTACCTGCCCTACTCCAAGCATTTTCATATTTTACTGGCTTTCCCCAACACCTGGTACGCTGATTTGGAGCCGAAAGGAAAGTTCAGCAACATGGCATCGGTGACTGCCGAGGTAAAGGCCATGCTTGATCCTTCATTTGTACCTGAAAACACTTTACTTGCACGTTTCGGCGCCAAAGATGCACCTGATTTAACCTGGAAGAACCTTATGGACGCTTACACCTGCACCGAGTGCGGGCGTTGCACTTCAGTTTGCCCGGCCAACATTACCGGCAAGCTTTTATCGCCCCGAAAGATCATGATGGACACCCGCGACCGCATCACCGAAATTGGCGATAATCTGGACCGCCGGGGCAAAGATTACCAGGATGGTAAATCACTCCTCGACAACTACATCACCCGCGAAGAGCTTTGGGCCTGCACCAGTTGCAATGCCTGTGTCGAGGCCTGCCCGGTAAATATAAATCCCTTGGAAATTATTACCGAGATGCGCCGCTATATTGTAATGGAAGAGTCGCAGGCGCCCATGAGTTTAAATAGCATGTTCAGCAATGTCGAAAACAACGGCGCACCCTGGAAATATAGCAATGCCGACCGCTTCAACTGGGCCGATAAAATCTAAACCTATGGAAGAAATCAATCCATCCGAAATCGAACATCCGCAATCCGAAATAACAGTTCCCACTATGGCCCAAATGGCTGCCGAGGGCAAAGCACCGGAAATACTATTCTGGGTGGGCTGCGCCGGTAGCTTTGACGAGCGCGCCCAAAAGATAACCCGCGATATTTGCAAGATCCTCCATCACGTAGGCATGAGCTATGCGGTGCTGGGTACTGAAGAAAGCTGCACCGGCGACCCCGCCAAACGTGCAGGCAACGAATTTCTGTTCCAGATGCAGGCCATGACCAATATCGAGGTGCTAAACGGCTACAACATCAGAAAGATCGTCACCGGGTGCCCGCACTGTTTCAATACTATTAAGAATGAATATCCTGGCTTGGGTGGTAACTATGAGGTCATCCATCATTCACAACTCATACAGCAACTCATTGATGCCGGCAAGTTAAAAGCCGAGGGCGGCGAAAGTTTCAAAGGTAAACGCATCACCTACCATGACCCCTGCTATTTGGGCCGTGGCAACGATGTTTATGAGGCGCCACGCCGAGCGCTTGAGATTCTGGATACCGAACTGGTTGAAATGAAACGCTGCCGAAGCAATGGCTTATGCTGTGGTGCCGGCGGCGCGCAAATGTTCAAGGAGCCTGAAAAAGGTAACAAAGATATCAACATGGAGCGCATTGACGAAGTAATAGCAGTTAATGCACAGGTGATAGCCGCTGCCTGCCCTTTCTGCATGACTATGCTAAGCGACGGCGTGAAAAATCACGATAAAGAGCAGGAAATTAAAGTATTGGATATAGCCGAGATCACGGCTCGCGCTAACGGATTATAATCCTTTTGTTTTGAAGTAGTTAAGCGCTTGTTCTAGACTATCCAGACGCTCAGGCTCCATATTTTTTAGGGGGATCTTCAGCACGCTGGCCATTGAATCGATATTGCCATGGCGGTCGTTATAGGTTTGGACGATGATATCGTCTGATTTAGCTTTCAGTTCAAGTGTACCGCTGTTTACGTCGCCTACATAATTCATATCATCCAACTGCGGCAAGTGCAAAGAAAAGTATTCTTGTTTACCGTTTTGAAAGGTTTTGCGCAGGCGGATAAAATAATCGTCGCTAAGGTTAAGCTCCCACTTTTTGATTTTAATATCTGCTGATGGGTCATACGACTCGTTCAGGCATTTATTACCCCAGCTAAGCCAGTCCTGATCGCTCATAGCGACCACAAAACACAAGCTAACCGCGGCGGTTACCAGGATGGAAAATAAGAATGCTATCTTTCTGACTTTAGGCAGAACTGATTTTACCATGACAACAAATGTAACGCACTAAATTAATAATTGGTATTTTTGCGCATGCAATTTTCTGAAAATTCGAGAGTATGGATCTATCAGTCTGATAAAAAGTTAGCAGACGTTGTAGTACAGCAGATACAACAGCACCTTGACGCTTTTACAGCCGAGTGGACCGCCCATAACCATCAGCTTAAAGCCAAAGCCGAGATACGCTATAATCGCTTCTTTATCCTGATAGTAGACGAAAGCCAGGCAGGTGCCAGCGGATGCTCTATCGACAAATCAGTTAATTTCATGAAACGCCTGGAGCAGGAGTTCGGCCTGAACCTGTTCGACCGCTTTAATCTGGCTTATCGCGAAGCCGGCGAAGTGCTTTCATTGCCTCGCCATCAGTTTGAAGAAAAACTGAAAGAGGGCAGCATCAACACCAACACCATCGTCTACAACAACCTGGTACAAAACCTTACCGAACTTAACTCAAAATGGGAAGTACCGTTTAAGGATAGCTGGCATATTCAGTTGTTTAGGGATTTGGTTCAGTAGTTTATTAGAAGACTACCCACTCCGCGCGTCATTGCGAGGAACGAAGCAATCTCTACACAGGACATTCTCGCTTTGCAAGATGTATAATATTATCTTGTTCGATGGTTTTCCAACAAGGCGGCTGTGTTTATATTACGACCAATAAAATGCATACGGTATTGTATGTTGGAGTTACAACCGAGTTAATTGGTCGAGTGTACGAACACAAGACTAAAGTTTATGCCAAAAGTTTCACAGCCAAATATAATTGTGACCAGCTTGTTTACTATTTATTTTACTCGCGCATCGAGGAATCCATCGCTGCTGAGAAAGTTCTAAAAGGGAGTAGTCGTAAGCATAAGCAGCAATTGGTAAATTCCATAAATACCGAATGGGTGGATTTGTACGACGCTTTGCTCGACTGATTAGCGGGTGTAGAGATTGCTTCGTTCCTCGCAATGACGTTTTGGTTATTAAAAATCCAACGGCCCCAATCTGCGCATATTCTTCATAATCAAATATTGCCTATGCCTCACATAATCGCTCGGGTTAGTGGGCGACCATTTGAGCGGACTAGGGAAAATGGAAACTATGGCGGCGCTTTGGGCGCGGGTTAAATCGTACGCGTCTTTGTGGAAATAGTGTTGCGCTGCTGCTTGTACGCCGTAAATACCATCACCCATTTCAATAACGTTCAGGTATACTTCCATAATGCGGCGCTTGCTCCAGAATATCTCGATCAGCAGGGTAAAATAAGCCTCAAAGCCTTTACGAATCCAGGAACGTCCCGGCCACAGGAAAACGTTTTTGGCCGTCTGCTGCGATATGGTGCTGCCGCCGATGAGTTTGCGGCTGCGCGAGTTTTTTTCGATGGCTTTTTCGATAGCGTGAAAATCAAATCCGTGATTTTCCAGAAAAGTTTGGTCTTCGGCAGCTACGGCGCCGCGTTTCATGCCGTCGGCAATGTCGTCAAAGTCGCGCCATTCTTTGTCAATTTTCCAGTCTTTACCATCGGCTTTACGTTCAAAGCCACGGGTGATCATGAGCCAGGTAATCGGCGGATTTACAAAGCGATAGGCAATCACCCACAAAACAGTAATACCGATAAACAGGATCAGAAATAATTTAACAAAACGCCAGATGAGCTTGCCAATACCTTTCATGGCAACTAAAATATTGTTTTTATTCGGGATGGCGGAAATCACATCGAACAAAATCAAACGGCTTAAGTCGTCACTTAAGGCAAATAATTGTAATTTAGCACTCTAAATTTTTATACTACAATGAGTACGCGAATTAAGATCAAAGCATTATTAGAAAGCACACAAACAGACATTGATGTAACCGTTAAAGGATGGGTTCGTACCTTCCGCAATAATCAATTCATAGCTTTAAATGATGGTTCGACTAATAATAACATCCAAGTTGTAGTTGATTTTGAAAACACCGACCCTGCCCTGTTAAAACGCATTACTACCGGCGCGGCAATCAGCGTTGTTGGTCATCTGGTGGCGTCGCTGGGTAAAGGTCAGTCGGTTGAGATTAAAGCAAAAACCATTGAGATTTTGGGCGATAGCGACCCTGAAAAATATCCGCTGCAACCCAAAAAACACAGCCTTGAGTTTTTGCGCGAAATAGCGCACCTGCGTTTCCGTACTAATACTTTCGGAGCAATATTCCGCGTGCGCCACAGCCTGGCATTTGCTATCCACAAGTTTTTTGAGGAACGCGGATTTATTTACCTGCACACCCCTATCATCACCGCCAGCGATGCTGAAGGCGCAGGCGAAACTTTCCACGTAACCAACTTCGACCTGAACAATGTGCCGAAAGTTGATGGCGAGGTTGACTATAAACAAGACTTTTTTGGCCGCTCTGCTAACCTCACCGTATCCGGTCAGCTGGAAGGCGAGTTGGGTGCAATGGCGCTGAGCGACATTTATACTTTTGGCCCTACTTTCCGTGCCGAAAACTCAAACACTACCCGCCACCTGGCCGAGTTCTGGATGATTGAGCCGGAAATGGCTTTTGCCGATATTAACGACAACATGGACACAGCCGAGGCTTTGCTGAAATATGTGATTGCCTACGCTCTGGACAAAAATAAAGAAGACATTGAATTTCTGACCCAACGTTTGCTGGACGAGGAAAAGCAGAAGCCACAAAACGAGCGTTCAGAAATGAATCTGATCGAGAAACTGCAGTTTTGCCTGGATAATAATTTTGAGCGCCTTACCTATACCGAGGCTATCGACATTCTGAAAGAATCAACCCCAAATAAAAAGAAAAAGTTCCAGTACCTGGTTGAAGGCTGGGGTACCGACTTACAATCGGAACATGAGCGTTATCTGGTGGAGAAACATTTCAAAAAACCGGTGATCCTGACCGATTATCCGAAGGAAATCAAATCGTTCTACATGCGCCAGAATGAGGATGGCAAAACCGTAGCCGCAATGGACATTCTATTCCCGGGTATTGGCGAGATTGTCGGTGGCTCACAACGTGAAGAGCGCCTGGAAAAACTGGAGCAGCGCATGGACGAGCTAGGCATACCCAAAGACGAACTTTGGTGGTACCTGGATACCCGCCGTTTCGGTTCTTGTCCGCACGCGGGCTTTGGTTTGGGCTTTGAGCGTTTGGTGCTGTTTGTTACCGGTATGGGTAACATTCGCGACGTGATTCCTTTCCCACGTTTTCCGAAAAACGCGGAGTTTTAATAGAAAGTTATCTTTCCGGGTGTCATTTTGAGCGAAAGCGAGACCTTCTTTCTTGAGCGTTACGGAAAAATCTATACACAGATAAGCAAAGTGACTCTTTGCGTGTGTATAGTTCTCTCCCGTTGGTCGAGATGACATAATTGAATAATAAAGTCATGCTGAACTTGTTTCAGCATCCCACACGCTAGCTTGTATACCTGTATGATGGGATGCCAAAACAAGTTCGGCATGACTTCGAACAGCGAAAAGCCCTGTTCTCCGTGCGGTTGCCGCGCTACGCTCGCGATGACAAATCTTATAAGTAGAATGTAACTCCCACACACTTGCTGCGTCTTACCTTTTTATTTATCTTCACTTCTGAAATTAACTTATCATAATGAAAAAGTTCTCTCTGATTATGCTGATGATCGGCACGGCTGTTTGCCAATCATTTGCTCAAACCCACGCTTTGTGGATGCAGCAGCCCGCCATCTCGCCGGATGGCAAATGGATAGCCTTCGAGTACAAGGGCAATATTTTTAAAGTTGCGGCAACCGGCGGTTCGGCCACCCCACTCACCATCAATAGTTCGTACAACGGCTACCCGGTTTGGAGCCATGACGGCAAGACCATCGCTTTTGCAAGCGACCGTTACGGTAACTTTGATGTTTATACCATGCCTGCCGACGGTGGGGTAGCAAAACGCCTCACTTTTGATTCAAGCCGCGACATCCCTGACGAGTTTTCGGCCGATGATAAAAGCATCTACTTTGGCAGCCGTCGTCATGACGTCGCCAGTTCAGTGAGATTTCCTAATGATGGTGTTTTTACCAAACTTTATAAAGTGCCCACAGCAGGTGGTCGCAGTGTGATGGTGAGTTCGGCGGGTACCGAGTATGTCCACTTCAATAAAGCCGGCGACAAATTCATTTTTCAGGATAACAAGGGCTATGAAAACGCCTATCGTAAACACCATACATCAAACATTACCCGCGACATCTGGGTTTATAACATCAAAAACAACACTTACACCAAAGTATCAACTTATAAAGGCGAGGACCGCGAGCCGGTTTGGGGCGATAACGGCACTTTTTATTATCTGAGCGAGCGCAATGGCAATCAAAACCTTTACCGCTCAAGCGAAGCTGATGTGAACAAGATCACCCAGCTAACCAGCTTTGAGAAAAACCCGGTGCGCAACCTGTCGCGTGCAGATAACGGCACTTTTGCGTTTACCCAAAACGGCGAAATATACACACTTAAAGAAGGCAATAGCCCGCAAAAAATCAGCATCGAGATCAATGCTGATTTTAACGGCGACCAAACCCAAAACGTTGACGTAAAAGGCGGCGCTTCTGAAATGGCCGTATCGCCAAATGGTAAGGAGATTGCTTTTGTTTATCGCGGCGAGATCTTCGCGGCATCTGCCGAAGGCGGCATGGTAAAAAGAATTACCAACACCCCCTATCAGGAACGTATGATCAATTTTTCGGCCGATGGCAGGAGCATCATTTATTCGGTAGAGAATGCAAAATCATGGGATATTTATAAAGTATCCATCGCCAACAAAAGCGAACCTTATTTCTACGCTGCTACCACTTTAAATACCGAGCCGGTAATAGCTACCGATAAGGAGGAGTTTCAACCCGTTCCATCGCCAGATGGTAAGAAGATAGCTTACCTTGAAGAGCGTAACGTGATCAAGGTTTTTGACATCGCCAGCAAAAAATCAATTGATATTTTACCTGAGGGCGTTAACTATTCATACGCCGACGGCGATCAGAACTTTGTTTGGTCGGCAGATAGTAAATACATTTTGGCGCAATCGTCAGAAGCCAATGCACTGGGTAACAGCGAAATTGTTTTGATTAAGGCTGATGGCTCAAAAGGTCGTGTTAACTTAACCCAAAGCGGTTTTGATGATTACAATCCGCAGTTTGGCATTAACGATAAGATGATGTACTGGGTAAGCAACAGGCAGGGCATGAGAAACATGAGCCGCGGCGCACAAGGTGATATCTTTGCCATGTTCTTTGATCAGGCTGCCTGGGATAAATTTGAAATGAGCAAAGAAGATCTGGGACTAAGAACCGAGATTGATAAACGCGACTCGGTAGATATTAAAAAGGCCGCCGCAAAAGCAGACAGTACTGCCAAAGCGCAGAAGAAAAAAATTACGCCGCCGGCTATTCCGGAGTTTGTACCTAATCTTGAAAACCTGGATAATCGTACCGCGCGCTTAACCACCGTATCAACCTATATCGGCGATTCTAAACTATCGAAAGACGGCGAAAAACTTTATTACCTGGCCCGTTTTGACAAAGGCTTTAACCTTTGGGTATTGTCAACCCGCACCCATGAAACCCGTATTTTAGCCGAGATCAATTCGGGCGGCGGCTCGTTGGAGATGACTAAGGATGGTAAGACCTTGTTCCTGCTATCTGGCGGCGGTATCATGAAAATTGGAGTTGATGACGGTAAAGTGAGTTCGGTGCCTATTAACACCACGTTTATCTTGAATCCGGCGGCAGAGCGTTCTTATATTTATGAGCATGCCTGCAAAGAGGTCCCTAAAAAATTGTATGACCCTAAACTAAACGGCGCCGACTGGGCCTACTACACAGCCAACTATCGCAAGTTCTTGCCGCATATCAGTAATGGTTATGATTTCCAGGCCTTGTTGAGCGAGTTACTGGGCGAGCTTAACGTATCGCATACGGGCGGTATCTATGTAGCCAACTTCCCTGATGGCGACCGTACCGCGGCTTTAGGTTTGTTGTACGATTACAAAAAAGGCGGCGACGGCCTGGTGGTTAAAGACATCATCACCGGCGGACCGTTCGCCATTGCTAAAACCCAGATGAAACGCGGCTACTTAATTGACAAGATAGATGGCGTTGCGATAACTGACAATGACGATTGGTCGAAATTGCTGAATAACAAAACCGGCAAATTCACGCTGATCAGCTTCCATGACCCGGCAAGTAAAACAACTTATAACGAAACCGTTAAGCCGATTTCAACAGCAGCTGAAAACAATTTAATGTACGACCGCTGGGTACGCAAAATGGAACATCTAACCGACAGCCTTTCGCATGGCGAAGTGGGTTATGTGCACGTACAAAGCATGGACGAAGGCAGCTACCGGGTTTTCTTTGACAAGGTGCTGGGTAAAAACATCCGTAAAAAAGCGCTGATTGTTGATACCCGCTTCAACGGCGGTGGTTGGCTGCATGATCCGCTGGTTACATTCCTGAGTGGCAGACGTTATTTCGAGCTTCGTCCGCAGGGACATCCTACCTATGGCGGTGAATCGGCCGATAAGTGGACCAAACCCAGCTGTGTGCTCATGAGTGAAGGCAATTATTCGGATGCGTTTATGTTCCCTTATGCTTATAAAGAATTAGGCATTGGCAAACTTATCGGTATGCCGGTGGCTGGTACGGGTACCGCGGTATGGTGGGAAAACCAAATAGACAACTCCATCATCTTCGGTATCCCGATGATATCAAGCTGGGGAAAAGGCGAAACCCATCCGACAGAAAACCACGAGCTTGAACCGGATATCCGCGTAAACAACGATTATAACAACATTCTAACCGGCGAAGACCAGCAACTGGAAGCAGCCGTCAAAGAAATGTTGAAAGAAGTGAGCGGTAAGTAAACCGGAGAATTCTTAATGCAAAAAAAGCCTGCACGGTAAAACGGTGCAGGCTTTTTTGTGTGCAACAAGGCGGCGCGGTGTCACCCTGAGGCTCTCGAAGCATACACCCGTGTTTGTTCAATCTATATATTTACTTACGATACTCCTTCTGCACAATCAAAAAGCTGGCGCGTTCCTCTTTGTGGAAAGGGACGTTCCAACTGCCTTGGTAACTGATTTTGGCGGGTAGCAGCTCATCGTTAAAAGGGAGCAACTCCAGGTTCATCTTCACATCAAAATCAAAAAGGAAATTACTGTATTTCATGTCGACGTAACGGCCCAGTATTTTGAAGGTGCGCATATCAAAAATAGTGGTAAGCTCACGGATCATAACGTCGCCATCGGCAACGCTTGGCTTTTTGACGACTTTGAAGCGATACACAGGTATGGTGTCGAGGTATTTACCACGGGCAAACTCATAGTAATAAAACTGGCGCATGTCATTACCAAAAATTTCGGTTTTACTGCTGATGAACGGGATGCCGGTCACCTTTCTGCCCGGGCTAAAAATGAGTGTCTTAAGTTTGTCTTTGTATGACCCGTTCTTGCCGGGGTTGATGAGTGGATCGGATGCCGAGAAGCCGGAATTGTAAGCATGGTCAAAAATGTAGTCAAACATTTCGACCGTATATAACTCGTACTTGCCGTTGTGTTTGTATACATTCCCTTTATCCTGCTTGAAAAGATATTGAGTTTGAAGTTTGCCGTTAACGATATTGTGTTTAATGCGTCGATGTATCTCGCCATCTACGCGGTTCTTTTTATCGTAGGTATAGATGTCGTTAGCGGCAGTGAAACCGTAGCGCTTCATATTGCGGAAGGCCTTGTAAAAACCGGTATCGGCCAAAACAGCATCAATAAAATCCTGCGCATTTAGTTTGTGCGAGCGGATGTTTACCGGCGAGTCTATCACGACGTTCAATATCGTATCCGGATTGAAACGGCGCTGTGGTTGCTGGGCTTTTGAGCTTAAAGCGAAAAGCAGAAGGCAGAAAGCGATAAGGCTTTTTCTGATCATGGGTACTGGATTCTATTAAAGGGATGTCGCTCTGAGCTTGTCGAAGAGCGAGCATGGGATAGTAAGGCATCCATTTGGCCTTCGCGCACATACTTCGACAAGCTCAGTATGACAGCCATTTTTGTTGTCGCTATATTTTTAATTACCCAATTGCTTAATCGCCAGATAAGCCATCAAACCAATACTTTGCTCTAAAGCAGTTTCTTCAATATCGAAGGTTGGCGTGTGTACTGCCGACGTAATGCCGCGGCTTTCATTACGGGTACCCATGCGGTAAAAACATGCGTCAGATACTTGTGAGTAGTACGCAAAATCCTCGGCAGCCATCCAGATATCCAGGTCGACCACGTTTTCTTTGCCCAGGTAATCTTCGGCATGTGCGCGGGTTGCGTTGGTCAGTTTTGGCTCGTTAATCAGGAATGGATAGCCTTTCATGATGTTAAACTCGCAGCTGCCACCCATGGCTTCGGCAATGCCTTCGGCCATTTTTTTCATTTTGACGTGGGCCTCGGCGCGCCATTCTTCATCAAGGGCACGGAAAGTACCTTCCAGCTTCACTTCGTTAGGGATAACGTTGGTTGCACCTTCGGCAATAACTTTACCAAATGACAGCACCGTAGGATTTGCCGGATGAGAATTGCGACTCACAATTTGCTGCAATGCCACTAATATATGCGCTGTTATGAGCACCGGGTCAATATTTTGCTGCGGTTGCGCACCGTGGCCGCCTTTACCCTTTACGGTAACGTACAATTCATCAGTCGAGGCCATGTACTGACCCGCACGGAAACCGAACTTACCGGCATCAATCAACGGCATAACATGCTGGCCTAATACGGCATCAGGTTTCGGGTTTTCTAATACGCCTTCTTTAATCATTAAGCTGGCACCACCAGGCAATCTTTCTTCAGCAGGTTGAAATATCAGTTTTACGGTACCGCCAAACTCGCTTTTCAACTCGGTAAGGATTTTTGCTGTACCTAATAATGAGGAGGTATGCACATCATGTCCGCAAGCGTGCATCACTCCTTCGTTCTGTGATTTGTAAGGAACATCATTTGCTTCATGAATTGGCAATGCATCCATATCGGCACGCAGGGCTACAACCCGGTCAGAAGGCTTCTCTCCTTTTATCAGGGCTACCAATCCGTTATCGGCCATGCGCTCCCAGCCAATACCCAGTTCGTCCAGTTTCTTTGCTACAAAGGCCGAGGTTTCTACCTCATGAAAAGAAAGTTCGGGGTGGCTATGAATGTGACGGCGGTTAGCAACCACTTCATTAAAAAGGTTTTTCGAGAGTTCCTGTATCTTCTGCTTAATCATTTCCTGTAGCTATTTTTGGCGGGTTTATTTTACCCGGTATGATAAAAAGGCTGGTAAATTTACCTTTTAATTCCTGTAATAATTTCTCGGCTTCCATGCGCGTCCTGAAATCGCCGACACGCACTTTGTAATTGGGTTCGACATAGCTCACATAGGTACGTATACCCTGGTGGTCTTCATTAAACCGTGCTTGCACGTCGTAAGCTTCCTTTCGGCTCGATCCGTTGTAGATCTGCACCCGGTAGCCATATCCCGTAGTTGAATAAATCGCCGACGACGCCCCACCGCCTTTTAAGCCGGCCCGCCGGGCAGCAAATGTATCAATACGCGGATCTTTCACCACGTCAACCGTTCCGCGGGTTTGGGCGCTGGCCGCCGTCGCCATAAACATTGCCATAAAAAAAATGCACCCGCTTATAGGGCCAAAAATTGCGCTATAAACGGATGCTTTTTTCATTTCAAAATTTCATCAACACGTCATTGCGAGGAACGAAGCAATCTCTGCACTTGCTAATCAACTTGCACAATGATTGTCCTGTGTAGAGATTGCTTCGTTCCTCGCAATGACGTAGTATATAATTACGCCTGGCCTATGCCGTGGCAGCTTTTATATTTTTTACCGCTACCGCAAGGGCAAGGGTCATTTCTACCTATTTTTTGTTCAACGCGTACCGGCATTGGTTTTTGCGCTTCGCGGGTATCTTCAAACTCAGGTAAACCGCTGCCATCGCCAACCAGCTCTGGTTTTGAGGTGCGCATTTGGCGCATATCAGTTTTTGGCTGCGGACGGGCTTCCTGAACTTCGCCGGCCGACTGCTGTACCGCAATACCGCCTCTGAATAAGAAGCTCACAATATCCTTATTAACATTGGCCAACATAGAGCGGAACAGGTTAAACGCTTCAAACTTATAAACCAATAATGGGTCCTTTTGTTCGTAAACCGCGTTTTGTACAGACTGTTTTAACTCGTCCATTTCGCGCAGGTGCTCTTTCCAGGCATCGTCAATCAGGGCGAGGGTAACGTTTTTCTCGAACGATTTAATGACTTCATGACCATGTGTTTCAACCGCTTTTTTCAACGGAACAGCAACCTGCAAGCCACGCACGCCGTCAGTAAACGGAACCACAATGCTCTCGATCACATTACCACGGGTGGTATAAACATCGTTAATAACCGGATAAGCCTGCTGCGCAATAGCGTCCGATTTACGTTTGTAAAACTCGGTCACCTCGGCAAAAACTTTGTCAGTTAGCGGGTTTATTGATGTAGCAGTAAATTCATCCTGGCTAATTTCCAGATCGACAGAGAACAGACGGATGATCTCCAGACGGAAACCTTCGTGGTTGTTCATCTCTTTATATTCGGTCACCACATCTTCAACAACGTCAAAAATGGTATTGTTCAAATCCACATCTAAACGCTCGCCAAACAAGGCATTTTTACGTTTTGAATAAACAACGGTACGTTGCGAATTCATCACGTCGTCATACTCCAACAAACGCTTACGGGTGCCGAAGTTGTTCTCTTCCACCTTTTTCTGTGCACGTTCAATAGAGCTGGATATCATAGAGTGCTGAATTACTTCACCCTCTTCAATACCCATACGCACCATCAGGTTTGATATACGCTCTGAACCGAACAAACGCATCAGGTTATCCTCCAACGATACGAAGAACTGCGAAGAACCCGGGTCGCCCTGACGGCCTGAACGACCGCGCAGCTGTCTGTCGACACGGCGGGACTCATGACGCTCGGTACCTATGATAGCCAAACCTCCCGCCTCTTTAACGCCCGGGCCTAATTTAATGTCGGTACCACGACCCGCCATGTTAGTTGCGATGGTCACGGTGCCTGCCTTACCGGCTTCGGCTACAATGTCGGCCTCCTTTTGGTGCAATTTAGCGTTCAACACCTGGTGCTTAATGCCGCGCAGCTTTAGCATACGGCTTAGCAACTCAGATATTTCAACCGATGTTGTACCTACCAGTACCGGGCGACCGGCCTGCGTTAGTTTTACAATCTCATCGGCAACGGCGTTATATTTTTCGCGGACGGTACGGTATACCAGGTCCTCCATGTCTTTACGACTGATCGGCGTATTGGTTGGTATTTCGACAACGTCCAGCTTATAGATTTCCCAGAACTCGCCTGCTTCAGTAACCGCAGTACCGGTCATACCGCAAAGCTTGTGGTACATACGGAAGTAATTTTGCAGGGTGATGGTTGCAAAGGTTTGTGAAGCGTCTTCAACCTTTACATTCTCTTTAGCCTCGATAGCCTGGTGTAAACCGTCAGAGTAACGACGACCGTCCAGTACACGGCCGGTCTGTTCGTCAACAATCTTTACTTTACCTTCGTCAATGATATATTCGGTATCTTTTTCAAATAAAGTGTAAGCTTTCAGCAATTGGTTCACCGAGTGGATACGCTCTGATTTAATAGAGAAATCGCGCATCAATTCATCTTTTTTAGCGATCTTTTCTTCGTCAGACAGGGCAGATTTCTCGATCTCGGCGATTTCGAAACCAACATCAGGCATCACAAAGAAGTTCGGATCTTCGCCTGATGCAGTGATCAGCTCGATACCTTTCTCAGCCAGTTCAACCGAGTTTTGTTTTTCGTCGATGATAAAATAAAGTTCAGCATCAACTTTGTGCATCTCTTTATTTTGATCCTGCATATAATAGTTCTCAGACTTTAACAAGGTTTGCTTGTTGGCGCCCTCGCTCAGGAACTTAATTAATGCTTTACTTTTTGGTAAACCGCGATAAGCACGCAATAATGACATACCACCTTCGTCAGGTCCGGTTTTACCTTCGGCGATAGCTTTTTTGGCATCGTTTAATACGTTGTTGATATATGCTTTTTGCGCGTTAACCAAACGCTCGATACGTGGTTTCAGTTCATAAAACTCATGCTCGTCGCCACGCGGCACAGGGCCTGATATAATTAAAGGTGTACGGGCATCGTCAATCAATACCGAGTCAACCTCATCCACCATTGCATAGTGCAATTTACGTTGTACCAATTCTTCAGGGCTGCGTGTCATATTGTCACGCAGGTAATCGAAACCAAACTCGTTGTTGGTACCAAAAGTAATATCGGCCAGGTAAGCTGAACGGCGTTCTTCACTATTTGGTTCGTGTTTGTCGATACAATCAATTGATAAACCATGGAACTCATAAAGCGGGCCCATCCACTCAGAGTCACGACGTGCGAGGTAATCGTTCACTGTTACAATGTGTACGCCTTGGCCAGCCAGCGCATTCAGGTAGGCAGGCAGCGTAGCTACCAGCGTTTTACCTTCACCTGTCGCCATCTCTGATATCTTACCCTGGTGCAGCACAACACCACCAATCAGCTGAACATCATAGTGAACCATGTTCCAGGTAACTTCATTACCGGCTGCAATCCAGGTATTTGCGTGGATGGCTTTATCGCCTTTAATTACCACATTGCTCTTTTTCGCAGCGAGACCGCGGTCAAAATCAGTAGCCGTAACCTCAATGCTTGGGTTATTGGCAAACCTGCGGGCGGTTTCTTTAACCACGGCAAAAGCCTCGGGCAATATATTTAACAATATAACTTCAAGCTCTTTATCTCTGTCTTTTTGCAGTTTATCCAGGCGGGTATACAGCTCTACCTTTTCCTGAACATCAATATCCTGGCTGTTCTCGGTTTGGTCTTTGATAGACTGTATCTCTTCATCTATTGACGCTAAACCGTCTTTAATAATTTGCTTAAAGATGGTAGTTCTGGCTCTTAGCTCATCGTTAGTAATCTGATCGAGTTTGGCAAACTCGGCTTTTATTTTTTCGACGTAAGGCATCAATGCCTTAACATCGCGTTCTGACTTGCTTCCGAAAAGCTTACTGATAAAATTTAACATATTTAGTTTTATATAACGGCTCAACTTCAATAATTAAGCCATTGCAATTTTAAAGTCATTATGACAGTCAAAGATAAGATTTAATGTGTAAATGTGCGGATATGCAGGTGTGCAAATGCCGATTTAATCCGTTAAATCTATTTGTTAAAGATATTAAAACGTAAGATTTAGGTTTCTATTCTAACAATCTGCACATTTACATATTTGCACATCCGCACATCAAAAAAAACTATCTTTGCAGCCATGAATATCCTCATCCTCGGTTCGGGTGGAAGGGAAAGCGCCTTCGCCTGGAAATTAGCTCAAAGCCCAAAATGCGACAATCTGTTTATTGCCCCCGGCAACGCGGGTACCGGCCAGTACGGCACCAACGTAAACATTGGCGTTAACGATTTTGAAGGCATTAAGCAATGTGTTTTAAATAACAATATTAACCTGGTATTGGTTGGCCCTGAGGAACCACTGGTAAGGGGTGTTCATGATTTTTTCCTGGCGGATGATCAGCTTAAAAATATTCCGGTTATCGGTCCGCAGAAAGAAGGTGCGCAGTTAGAAGGCAGTAAGGATTTTTCAAAGCAGTTTATGAGCCGTCATAACATCCCGGCCGCAGCATCACAAACTTTTACTGCGGATACCTTGCAGGAGGGTCTGGATTATCTGCCGACTATTGGCCTGCCTATCGTACTAAAAGCTGACGGACTTGCTGCAGGCAAAGGCGTATTAATCTGCACCTCGCTTGAAGAAGCACAAAAAGAACTCAAAGAAATGCTTACCGAAGCCAAATTTGGCGTAGCCAGTGCCAAAGTGGTGATCGAACAGTTTTTGACAGGTATCGAGCTGTCGGTATTTGTGTTGACTGATGGCGACAGCTATAAAATCTTGCCATCGGCCAAAGATTATAAGCGTATCGGCGAGGGCGACACCGGTTTAAATACCGGCGGCATGGGTTCTGTATCTCCGGTTCCATTTGCTGATGAAGCTTTTATTAAGAAAGTTGAAGACCGGATCATCATCCCAACAGTTAATGGCCTGAAACAAGAAGGTATCCCTTACAAAGGTTTTATCTTCATTGGCCTGATGAATTGCGGCGGCGACCCATACATGATCGAATACAATTGCCGCATGGGCGACCCTGAAACAGAAAGCGTATTACCACGTATTGAAGCCGACTTAGTCGACCTGTTACTGGGCGTAGCCAACGGAAACCTGCATGAGGTCGACTTTGCAGTATCCGACAAAGTTGCTGCCACCGTTGTTTGTGTAGCCGGCGGTTATCCGGGCGAATACCTGAAAAACAAAGCCATCAGCGGTATTGAAAATGTACGCGGGTCGCACGTGTTCCAGGCGGGCACCACCCAAAGCGGCGACGAAATATTAGCAACCGGGGGCCGTGTGTTAATGGTTACCGCCCTGCGCGATAACATGTTCGACGCACTACAACAAGCTACCGCCGACGCCAGCCGCATTTATTATGATGGCTGTTATTTTAGGAAAGATATTGGGTTTGATTTGATATAAATATGTCTTCCTTGATTGGTAAGATTTGAGGAATACCATGATGCTAAATAAAGAAAAAGGCTTCACAAAATGTGAAGCCTTTTTCTTTATTAGTGATTTGATGATAAGAATCAGGTTAATCCCTGAATCCTACAAATCAAGGTTAAGATTATTCTCCTGACAAAGCTGCCGCTCCGCTCACAATCTCGGTAAGCTCGGTGGTAATGGCTGCCTGGCGGGCCTGGTTGTACGAAAGTTTCAGGGCTCTCAATAACTCGCCTGCGTTATCGGTTGCTTTATCCATGGCGGTCATACGCGCGCCGTGTTCAGAAGCTACTGAATCCAATACCGCACGATACAATTGTATCTTGATATTTTTAGGGATCAGTTGCTCAACAATCTCGCTTTGAGATGGCTCAAGGATATAGTCAACTTGTTTAGCGTCTTTCTTTTCTTGTTCTTGCTCTGATTTTGGCACAGGCAATAATTGCTCAGTGATCAGGAATTGTACCGCAGCGTTTCTGAAGTGGTTATAAACAATTTCAACACGGTCATATTTACCTTTCAGGAAGCCTTCCATAATTGATTCAGTGATAACTGAAACAGTATTGAAGTGCAAGTCGTTATAAACCTCATTATTATTACCAATAACATTGTATTTACGACGCTCATAAAACTCCTGAGCTTTTTTACCAATAGCAACTATAGAAACATTACCGGCTTTAAACTGCTCGCTGTATTTTTCGGCAATCAGGTTATTAACGGTTTTAATAACGTTCGAGTTAAAAGCACCGGCCAAACCACGGTTTGAGGTAACAGCTACCACCAATACACGCACCGGTTCGCGCTGCTGTAAAAATGGTGATGAACCATCCTCTAAACTTGAAGATAAGTTTGACAGCAACTCTTTTAGCTTACTAGCGTATGGGCGCAGCTCAACAATAGCATTGGTAGCACGTTTCAACTTTGCAGCCGAAACCATTTTCATTGCCTTGGTGATCTGCTGGGTTGAGTTAACCGAGCTTATCCTGTTTCTTACTTCTTTTAAATTAGCCATTCTTATTTGGAGTCTTGAGTCTTGAGTCTTTAGTCTTGAGTCAAAACAATACTCAGGACTAAAGACTCTGGACTACAAACTATTAATTATAATTCGCTGATATTTCTTTCGCTACGGTCTCTAACACGGTGGTTAAAGAGTCGTCGAATTTACCGGCTTTCAATGCTGCCAATACTTCAGGGTGACGTAGTTCTAATTGAGTAGTGTACTCCACTTCGAAATCGCGAACTCTGTTTACCGGTACGCTACGCATTAAGTTTTTAGTACCGATGTAAATAATAGCAACTTGTTTCTCGACAGATACCGGCGAGTATTGACCTTGTTTCAGGATCTCTACGTTACGGGCACCTTTATCTAACACGCTCTTAGTTGAAGCGTCAAGGTCTGAACCGAATTTAGAGAAAGCCTCTAACTCGCGGTATTGAGCCTGGTCAAGTTTCAAGGTACCTGCTACTTTCTTCATTGATTTGATCTGTGCGTTACCACCTACACGAGATACAGAGATACCTACGTTGATAGCCGGACGAACACCTGCGTTAAACAGGTTTGACTCCAGGAAGATCTGACCGTCAGTAATTGAAATTACGTTGGTTGGGATGTATGCTGATACGTCACCTGCCTGAGTTTCGATGATAGGCAAAGCGGTTAATGAACCCCCACCTTTAACGATACCTCTGATTGATTCAGGAAGGTCGTTCATTGATTGTGCGATCGAGTCGTTTGAGTTGATCTTAGCGGCACGCTCTAATAAACGACTGTGCAGGTAGAATACGTCACCCGGATAAGCCTCACGGCCCGGTGGACGACGTAACAACAATGAAACCTCACGGTAAGCTACCGCTTGTTTTGACAAGTCATCATAAACGATCAAAGCCGGACGACCGGTATCGCGGAAGTACTCTCCAATAGCAGCACCTGCAAATGGCGCGAAGAACTGCATGGTAGCAGAGTCTGACGCGTTAGCAGCAACTACGATTGAGTATGGCATAGCACCTTTTTCTTCCAATGCGCGAACGATGTTTGCAACAGTTGAAGCTTTCTGACCGCAAGCCACATATATACAGATTACCGGTTTGCCGGCATCATAAAATTCTTTTTGGTTGATGATAGTATCGATACAAACCGCAGTTTTACCGGTTTGACGGTCACCGATTACCAACTCACGCTGACCACGACCGATAGGAATCATTGCGTCGATAGCTTTGATACCGGTTTGAAGTGGCTCGGTTACCGGTTGGCGGTAGATAACACCAGGAGCTTTACGCTCTAAAGGCATTTCGTAAGTTTCGCCGGCAATTGGGCCTTTACCATCAATTGGGTTACCCAGGGTGTCAACAACACGGCCCAGCATACCTTCACCTACTTTAATAGAGGCAATTTTGTTGGTACGTTTTACAGTATCACCTTCTTTAATTTCGTCAGACTGGCCCAATAATACAACACCCACATTATCTTCTTCCAAGTTCAACACGATGCCTTGTAAGCCGTTGTCAAACTCAACCAACTCGCCTGATTGTACTTTTGTTAAACCGTAGACGCGTGCAATACCGTCACCCACCTGGAGTACAGTACCCACTTCTTCTAATTCAGATTCTGACTTGAAACCTGCCAACTGCTGACGCAAAATGGCTGATACTTCGTCTGGTCTTACCTCTACCATAGTTTTATTTAAATTTTGAGATTTTTACGTAATTATTAAACAATGCCTTGGGCAAAGTTCTTTTTCAGTTTCCTTAAGTTATTTGCAATACTGGTATCGATCTGTCTGTCGCCAACGGTTAAAACAAAACCGCCAATTAATGACGCATCAACTTTGGCTTCCAGCGTTACCTCGCCACCTACGGCAGCTTTTACTTCGGCTAAGATTTGTGCTTTGTTTGCTTCTGAAAGCGGAGTAGCAGAAACTACGGTAGCCTGGGTAATGTGTTTCAGCACATCGTACTGGTTAACAAACTCATGAGCAGTAGCAAACAAAACGTCGCCACGGCCTTTGTTAATCATCAGCTTAAAAAACTCAACGGTAACTTTACTCATTTTGCCTTCAAACAAAGACGTAAGGATACCCAGTTTTTTCTGGTTCGATATGATAGGATTACTTAAAACCGCAGCCAGCTGCGCGTTTCCTTTTAAGGTTTTCAGAAAATCAACCACATCATTATTTACCGCCTCAAGCGCGTTTTGCTCTTGAGCCAGGTCTATAATTGATTTGGCGTATCTGGATGCTACCGTTAATTCTGACATATTTTTGATTTCGGAATTCGGATTTTCGATTTTGGATTTACCGCTATCGTCAATTCAAATTCATTTGTGTAACTATCTAATTTTCTTATTCCGAAATCGCAATTCCGAAATCCGAAATTACAATTTCACTTCTTTTAAAAGCTGGCTAACCAACTCTTCTTGTTTTGCGCTGTCGGCTAATTGTTGTTTTAAAACTTTCTCTGCAATCTCTATTGATAAAGAGGCTACCTGGTTTTTAACATCGGCCATGGCAATAGCTTTCTGGTTGTTGATCTCAACGCGAGCCAATTCTATCTGGCGTGCACCTTCAGCATGTGCAGCATCTTTAGCTTCGCTGATAATCTGCTCTTTCAACTTTTTAGCTTCGCTCAGTATCACATCGCGTTCGGCACGGGCTTGTTTCAATAAAGCTTCGTTCTCGTTAGTTAAACGAGACATTTCTTCTTTAGCGGCCTCAGCTCTAAGCAATGAATCTTCAATGTTGCGCTCTCTTTCGTAGATCGCTGACATGATAGGTTTCCAGGCAAACTTGGCTAACAATAGAAACAATACGAAGAACGATACGGTAGTCCAAAGTACCAGACCCCAATCCGGAGTTACTAATGAATTCATTTACGTTATATAATATATATGTGAAAAATCAATTTAAAATAACCGTACCTGCCGCCAACCGCTGCAAGTACGGTTAATGTTTTTGTCTTAGGATTATTTCAAGCCCAAGAATGATACTACCACAGCGAAAAGCGCAACACCCTCAACAAGAGCAGCAGCGATAATCATTGCAGTTTGGATTTTTGCAGCAGCTTCTGGCTGACGAGCGATACCTTCAACGGCTTTACCACCGATTTGACCGATACCAATACCAGCACCGATTACTGCGAAACCTGCACCTAATGCAGCGATACTTCCAATCATTGTTTTAAATTTAAAAGTTAATATATGTATTATAGTTATTTACTAATTAGTGGTGTGCTTCTTCAATAGCTGTACCGATAAACAGAGCGGTAAGCAATGTAAAGATGAACGCCTGCAGTGCAGCAACCAATAACTCCAGCACATCCATAAATACTACGAATGCTACTGATACCGGTGCTATAGCGATTGATTTGAAAACAAATATCAATGAGATCAAGCTCAATACGATGATGTGACCTGCGGTGATGTTTGCAAACAAACGAATCATCAACGCGAATGGTTTAGAGATGATACCCACCAGCTCAATAACCCACCATAAAGGCCAGATCCAAACAGGAACGTCTGCAGGCACGAATACGTGAGCCCAGTAATGTTTGTTACCGTTAAGGTTAACCATAAATAAGGTAATAACAGACAGCACCAAAGTTACCGCGATATTACCGGTTAAGTTTGAACCACCCGGGAAGAAAGGTACCAGACCAATCAGGTTATTGATCCAGATAAAGAAGAATACCGTTAATAACAAAGGCATAAATCTTTGATATTTATAACCGATGTTAGGGCGGGCAATATCGTCGCGTACAAAAAGCACAATTGGCTCCATGAAAGACTGTAGGCCTTTAGGCGCTTTACCAGCACGTTTTTTATAACCTGAAGCTACTGTTAAGAAAATAATAAGCAATAGAATAATAGACATCCACATACTTACTACGTTACGGGTAATTGAAATATCAGTAAGAGAGCCGGTTCCGTCAACAATATTAATTTTATTGTCAACTAAACTATAAGTATGATATTTTCCGGTATAGTTGGCTTTGCCATGCTCAAAATGTTCAGACGAGAAAATTTCCAGACCTTTGTCAGTATATAAAATAACCGGCAGCGGGAATGAAACATCGCCACCTACGTGGAAGTAGTGCGAGTCGGCAATGTGTTCTAAGATTACTTCACTTGGCTCAAATTTCTTTTCAGTGCCATTTTCAGGTTCTTGGGTAGGTTTATCCTGGGCAAATGCCGGAGTTAAAAACGCCGTCAGCGTTAAAAAAACGCAGAAAATCTGTAAACCTCTAAAAATTTTTGATTTCAAAATCGAGCTTTTATACATCTAAATAAAGTTTTTTACTTTAAATTTTGGTTGCGCAAGTTACGCAACAAAACATAAATTTCAAAGCCTGTATTTAAGAAATATAAATAGAAAAAATCGGCCATAAAAACGGGCCTGTTAACCTTGTGTTTCAGCACAAAAACAAGCACAAAAACCAGGCATGCCAGCAGCTTTATAACGGTTGCAGCCATAAAGGCCTGGGTACCCAATTCAGGGCTCACAGACTGGGCCGCCAGTATGCCAATTATTGCCAAAAGGGTTAGCATGCCCACAAAAGCAAACATGAACCAAAATTGCGGTATTAATAAACTTTTGTCGCCGAAATACATTAAATATAAGGGCCCGGCGGCCAATAATAAGCTAAATATGAAGAACGGAAATATTTTAAGGGCTATTTTCAATTTTTGATAGATCTGATTACGATGAATAATGCAATGAATACGCCAACCAATGCCAGTACCGCAGTAACCCATTGGATATTGTGTCCGGCGCTTTGGTCAATTTTATAACCGGCGTAAGTAAATACGCCAATGATCGCGAGCATTTGGAAACCCATGCCGAAATATTTGGCGTAATTGGCACCAACTTCTTCAAGATCGTCGTTATTATCGGGTTGAGAATTTTCCATCCGCAAATTTATTAAAAATTCAGACTCAGATTTCGTTTATTCTTTAGTCCCTCATTGGCGTCACTATATTCTGGGTTTTCTCAATTATAGCTTCAATGTTCTTTCTTTGATTTTCGGTAAAGAAATAGACAATATGCAGTTCTCTGTTAAAGTCAGCAATTTGTACCACCCTGGCGTTACTAAAGCGATTCATAAATAACCTGAATTTCTCGGAGTATTCAACCCCAAAATCAGTATGCCAGATGGCTAATCTTTTTTTGTTATAGCGTATAAAATCAGCAGCCAACGTATCCGTATAATAAAGAACTTTCTTGGCGTTTGCCTTCATGTCCATGTCTTTTATCGATTCGCCATAGTGCCCAGCAACATATATGCCTATCACTACAGAAGTATCTTTATTGGCCACTAACGCTCTAAATTGCAAATAATTCCCACCACTTATGTCAAGCACCCGGCCATGATCAGCATCTGTTAATCTGATCTTATGAAACCGTTTTGGCGTGTTGAACAAGACCTTAGAAGCAGCGAATGCAATATTTGCCGACGAAACTAATTGCTCCTCAGTAAATGGTATAGTAATACCAGGTTGCGACCAAGCGGTCTGTGCAAAACATAGCAGTAATAGAAATATAATTTTAAATTGCATAATGGCTTGCTTACTTTTAAGTAAACTTCGTTTATAGTTTCGCTTTAGGTAAACCTTGCTTCGATATCACCGAATTAACTATTTTAGCTTTTATTATCTCTTAGTTCATCCCTATTCCAACTAATTTCCTGGTATCTCATTTAACTTATCGACAAGCGAAACAGGTTACATTATATATCATAATGTTTACTAAATTAGCAATGCTTTTATAATTCTGTTTTGAACCCGAGGCACTTCTACATATCCACTATAAATAAGTCGTTTAACTTTTTTGCAGGACTGACTATTTTGCTCCTGGCAGCTTGTTCGTTCCAAAAACAGTCGGGCTTTAACCGTTTTATGCAAAATGTGACCACGCAGTATAATATATTATATAATGCCAACGAAATTTTGCGCCAAAAACAGGAAACGTATGCCGGTACCTATATTGACCAGTATGCCAACATCCTGAGCGTGTACCAGGACACCGTGGCCCACAGCGGCAATGCTACCGACAAAGATCTGGACGCCGTGATTTTCCGTGCCAATACTATTATTAATGAGAAAGAGCAAAGTAAATATATAGGCAGCGCCTATCTGGTAATGGGTAAAGCAAATTATCTGGAGGGTAGATATTTCGATGCGGTCGAGCTATTTAGTTATGTCATTCGCTCCTTCCCTACAGAAATTAAGTTAACACAAGAGGCTTATGCCTGGAAGGTCAGGTCGCTGCTTTATTTAAATAATATCAAAGAGGCTAAAGGCGCTTTAGATTCGGCATTCTTTGATATCGACCCAAAAAAACAAAAACAACACCTGCCCGCCGAGATTTACGCTGCGGCCCTGCAGTACGACATCAACACCAAAAATTATACAGACGCTGAAGTTGCCGCAAAGAACGCTATCAGCTACACCAAAAAAACTGCTGAGCGTTTACGGTGGACGTTCATCCTTGGTCAACTGCAGGAGCTTAACCATAATACTGACGAGGCCTTAGAAAGCTACGGCAAGATCATAAAAAGTAATGCATCGTTCGAGATGGCTTTCAATGCCAACCTGAATCGCATACGTATCCAGGAAATGCGCAACGGCATAAAGGTTAATCGTATTGATCTGTTGTTAAGTTTACTGAAAGATGAAAACAACGTCGACTTTAATGATCAGATCTATTTCCAGGTAGCCGAGATCTATGCGGCTAATAAAGATATCGCGAATGCCTTAAAATATTACAGACTATCGGCCCGCAGCAGTTTAAAGAATCAGAATCAAAAAGGACTCGCCTATTTGCGCATTGCCGATATCGACTTTAACTTGAAAGCCGATTACCTGGGCGCCAAAAAATATTACGACAGTACGCTGATGAACCTGTCGCCAAATTACCCGGGCTATCAAACCATTCAAAAGAAAAGCAATAACCTACAGGTATTAGTGGATAAACTGCAGCTTATTGCCCATGAAGACACTTTACAAAACCTGGCCAAACTGGATGAAGCTACCCGCACCAAAGCCATCGACGCAATGGTTAGCGCGCATATACTGCAACAGCAAAATGCCCCCGCCGCCAACATGGGTAGTTTAATGCCGGGCTCGGCAAATAATCTGGCTACTACATCGCAAGCACAACCCACCGGGCGGGCCGCAACCGGTAGCAGTTTCTATTTTTATAATGCCGCGGCTGTTAGCCAGGGCTTGAATGACTTTAAACGCCGGTGGGGCGACCGCAAACTGGACGACAATTGGCGCCACGCAAGTAGTAACAACGCCGGCACAAATGTCGGCGGCAACCCTATGGCCAACCAGCCGCCGGTAAACGGTATACAGGACCCGGATGCCTTACCTGCCGATATGCGTAAAAGCGCCAACGAGGTATCTGCCGGGAATTATCGTCAGCAATTATTACTGGATTTACCGCTTACGCCTGCTTTATTGGCGCAGTCCAATGAGCGTATCTATAGCGCTTATTTAGATATCGCCAATTTTTATAGAGACATCCTGGAAGAGAAGAAAGAAGCTATTACCAATTACGAGCTTTTATTAAACAAGTTCCCTAACGACCCAAACAAGGCGCCTATATATTATAGTTTGTACCGTTTATATAGCGATATAGATGCAAAGAAATCTGCCGACTACAGAAGCCGCATTCTCAAAGAATACCCGGAGACGGTTTATGCCAAAGTGATCATCGACCCGGATTACGCCAAAAAACTGGGCGATAAAGACGCGCAACTCAACGAAGCCTATAATAATATATATAACTTATACAGTCGTAAAAGCTATGCGCAGGTAATTATAAGTGCCGATAGCCTGCTGAAACAATATCCGGGCAACAAATACGCTGCCCAGATCTATTACCTGAGAACGATATCCTCAGGTCACCTCGAAAAGGTTGGACCGTTCCGCGCCGAGTTACAGCAGATCGCGACAGCTTATCCAAATGACCTGCTGATTACGACACTGGTAAAAGAGCACCTCATTTATGTAGATGCTAACTTACCCGAGCTTACCGCGCAGCCCTTTGCCATTATGGCTACAGATACCACGCAGTTTAGTCCGCCGGTTGAGTATCAGAAAGAGGCTGCGTTTAACCGTAATCGCCAGTATGTAGCCGCAGTGGAAAAACCAGTAGAAAAACCAGTGGAAAAACCGGCCGAGAAACTTGCCGAACCGGCAAAAAAAGCGGACACTCCGAAAGTAGTTAACGCGCCACCGGTAACTAATCCGGTTGCTAAACCTGTTGATACAGCAACCAGAGTTACCAAAGCGCAGGCGCCTAAAAAAATATCGACGCTATTTAATGAGAGCGACAGCACCAACTACTACTTTGTGGTGAATGTTAGCACGGGCACAACAGATTTATCGTCATCGCGTTTTGGTATTGGGCAATACAACCGTATCAACTTCCAGGTAAATAACATTATACACCGGCTTAAAAACGTCGGTCCGGATAACCAGTTGATCTGGGTTGGGCGGTTCCGCAGCTTGAATGCGGTTAAAACTTATGCCCGCGGAATTATTCCGCTTATGCCGCAGATTATGAAGGTGCCAGCCGATAAATACAGTTTTTTTATCGCCACCAAAGAAAATCTGGATAAATTAGCCGACAAAAAAATGTTGGATGATTATATTGAATATTATCAACAAACCCTATTAAAGTAATGATTGAAAAGTTATCGTCCCAGGATATTAGAAGATACAATTGGTACATCTGGAGGTTTTTTATTGGATGCTTCTTTTTAGTAGTAATCTTGCTTGGCCTTACCGCCGCCGGCGCCTTTGGCCCGCTTCCGTCATTACGAGACCTTGAAAACCCTAAAAGCGACCAGGCTTCAGAAATAATATCGTCAGACAAACAGATACTGGGTAAATATTATTTCAAAAACAGATCGAACGTAACGTTTCGTGAAATATCGCCTAACGTAATTAACGCACTGGTGGCCAAAGAGGACAACCACTTTTATACCCACTCGGGCATTGATTTTTGGCGTACGTTTTCTATTATCCCGTACAACCTGCTTAACAAAAAGCAGGGCGCAAGTACAATCACGCAGCAGCTGGCAAAAAATTTATTCTCAAATGAGCAGCCTGCACATAATTACATCAAACGTATTATCCAAAAACTACGCGAACTAATTGTAGCTGTGCGCATTGAAAAACATTATACCAAGCAGGAAATCCTTACTATGTATCTGAATACAGTTGATTTTGGATCAACTACCTATGGTATAGCATCAGCAGCGCAAACTTATTTTAATACTACCCCGGCAAACTTAACCGCCGATCAGGCCGCTGTGCTGATACAAATGCTAACCTCAACAACCAGGAATTCGCCGGTGCGGCACCCGGCTCGCGCGCTGGCCAACCGTAACTTTGTGTTGAAACGGATGGCTGACGAAGGTTATATCAGCGAAGGGCAGGCAAATGAATTAAAGGCAAAACCACTGGGGCTGGATTATCACCAAATTAATCATACCGAAGGCTTGGCACCATATTTCAGATCTGTTTTAAGGGATGATGTTAAAAAGATATTGTCGACTATTACCAAAGCCGACGGTACGCCTTATGATATTGACCGTGATGGACTAAAGATCTATACCACTATAAACTATAACATGCAGAAGTATGCTGAAGAGGCCCAGCATCAATACATGCGCGACCTGCAGGTTCAGTTCAATAACCAGTGGAAGGGTGTAAAACTGTCTGAAAAGATCAAGAATTATAAGTTACTGATTGATCAGGGTATGCACCAGTCTGACAGGTATAAAGAGTTAAGGGCCGAAGGTCTGTCAGAAGAAGATATCGTTCACAATTTCTACACGCCTGACACTTTAAATATGTTTACCTGGAAAGGCGACACTGATATGGTGATGAAACCTATCGACTCGATAGTATACTGTAAAATGTTGCTGCGCAATGCCATGATGAGTATGGACCCGCAAACCGGCTACGTAAAAGCCTGGGTGGGTGGTATTGATTTTGCGCATTTTAAATATGACCAGGTAAAACAAGGCGCGCGACAGGTAGGCTCGACTGCCAAGCCGTTTACCTATGCTGTGGCTATTGATAATGGGTACTCACCATGTTACCAGGTTGACAATGTACCCATCACCATTAAAAGTCCGGGGGCGCCAGATTGGACGCCGGGTTCGTCGCCACTGGAAACTGTGCCGGGTATGATTACCCTGCGTACGGCCCTCGCCCATTCACAAAACTGGGTGACCGCCTACATGATGAACGAGGTAACACCTACGCCGGTGGTTGAACTGATCAAGAAAATGGGAATTCACGGCGATGTACCGCCTTATCCAAGTATTTGCCTTGGCGTATTTGATGCTACCGTGATGGACATGACCGCCGCCTATTGTGTGTTTGACAATCATGGTATCTGGACAGAGCCTACCTACCTACTGCGCATTGAAGACAAGAATGGCAACGAGATATATAACCATACGCCAAAAGTAAAACAGGTAATGAACGACCAAAACGCCTATGTGATGCTTGATATGCTGAGAAGCGTTGTCGACATGCAGGGTGCTACAGGTAACCGCCTGCGCTGGAAATATAACTTTACCAACCCGATAGCCGGTAAAACCGGTACAACCTCTGATAACTCGGACGGTTGGTTTATTGGCGTTACGCCTAAGCTGGTTACCGGTGTCTGGACAGGCTGCGAGAACCGCGACTTCCACTTCCGTACCACATCAATGGGCGAAGGCTCGAATTCGGCATTGCCAATTTTTGCATTATATCTTAAAAAGGTATATGCTGACCAGTCGTTAGGTATCAAAAAGAACCTTGACTTTGAATTACCGAAAGGCGGCGCAACCACTGTTCTTGATTGCGATTTGTATAATCAGCAGCAGAAAGGCACTAATGATGTCGACAAAAAATTAAGCTTTTAACCCACCACGTCATAGCGAGGAGGAACGACGAAGACAACCGAAGCGTAACGAGCTCATTGATGCCTTATAAAAACAAATTATGTGTCAATAATCTCTGCGCGATAGGCTCCAATGCGAATAGCATATAGAGATTGCTTCGTTCTTCGCAATGACGCGCGAGATATTATGTGGACGACAAGGTGAAGAAGATTTTAACATGAGCAAATTTGACTATCGTGCGGCTTTAAAGAATATTCCTCATAAACCCGGAGTATACCAATACTGGGATGAGGCGAACGAGCTTATTTATATAGGCAAGGCTAAAGATCTGCGCAATAGAGTGAGCTCTTACTTTGTGAAGGATCTGAATGTCAACGCCAAGACGCGCGTGCTGGTATCCAAGATCCGCAACATTACGTTTACCATTGTTGATACCGAGGTGGATGCCTGGCTGCTGGAAAACAGCATGATCAAAAAGCATCAGCCGCGCTATAATGTGATGCTGAAGGATGATAAGACCTATCCATGGATCATCATTAAAAACGAAAATTATCCCCGTATATTCTGGACGCGCCGTATTGTAAAAGATGGCTCTAAATATCTGGGGCCCTATGCCTCAGTGAGCATGATGCACGCCATTTTAGGTCTGATCAAGGAGACTTATCCCCTGCGCACCTGCAGCCTGGCGCTTACCCGCCAAAATATTGAAGCCGGTAAGTTCAAGGTATGCCTGGAATATCAATTGGGTAACTGCAAGGGCCCATGCCAGGATTTTCAAACCGAAGAAGACTACAACAACAGCATCGAGGAGATCAAAGATATTTTGAACGGCAAGATCGGTTCAGTTTTACGAAAGATGAAGGCCGAGATGGATGCTGCGGTATCCAACATGAACTTTGAACTCGCGCATCGTTTAAAACGCAAGTTTGATTTGCTGGAGAACTACCAGAGTAAGTCGACAGTCGTTAACTCATCGATTACCGATGTAGATGTGTTCAGTATTGCGTCCGAAGAAAAGATGGCCTTTGTGAACTTCCTGAAAGTGATGAATGGTACCATCATCCAAACTCAAACCATTGAGATCAAAAAGAAATTGGATGAAAGCGATGAGGAGCTATTGACATTAGCCATCATGGAATTCAGGAGCAGGTATAGCAGTTCGTCTAAAGAGGTGATTGTTCCGTTTAAGCCTGATTTGGATGATGCGGATATTAAATTTACCATTCCTAAACTGGGCGAGAAACGAAAACTGCTTGACCTGTCGCAAAAGAATGTGCAGTTCTTTAAAAAAGAGCGCATCGACCAATATGAAAAACTAAACCCTGAAGTGCGCACTGAACGTTTGCTGACGCAAATGATGAAGGACCTGCGGATGAACCAACTACCACGGCATATTGAATGCTTTGATAACTCAAACTTTCAGGGCAAGTATCCGGTGTCGGCAATTGTGGTGTTTAAGGACGGAAAGCCGTCTAAAAAAGACTACCGCCACTTTAATGTAAAAACCGTTGAGGGGCCGAACGACTTTGCTACTATGGAGGAAGCCGTTTTCCGTCGCTATCGTCGTGTATTGGATGAAGATAGCGGCTTGCCGCAATTGATCCTGATTGATGGTGGTAAAGGTCAGCTGTCGTCGGCTATGAAAAGCTTAAAACTGCTGGGGATTGATAAACAGGTAACCGTCATCGGCATTGCTAAACGACTGGAAGAATTGTATTACCCGGGCGATCAGTACCCGCTATATCTCGACAAAAAATCAGAAACACTGAAAGTGATCCAGCATTTGCGTGATGAGGCACACCGCTTTGGTATCACCTTCCACCGCAAAAAACGCGATAAGGGCACTCTTGCTACTGAACTGGAACTTATTGAGGGCATCGGCAAAACCACTGCCGAAAAATTATTGAAATATTTCAAATCGGTCAAAAAGATTCGTGAGGCTAATGAGGAAACACTTTTAGAAGTGGTAAACCTGAAACAAGCCAAAGCCATTTTAGCTTATTTTAACGGCACTAACTAAGTTGTTACAGTAGCCTGCACTTGACTACACAAATTTTTTGCTACCTTACCCCGACCATTTATAATACATAATTTCATTTTATGGAAACAAAGCACTTATCCCGTCGCGGGTTTATTGGCAGCAGTGCATTAGCCGCTGCCGGAATGATACTTTTGCCTAAAGCCAATTTTGCCGGCTCTTTGTTGCGCGGTGCCGATAAGCCAAACTCATTGGTGGGTGGCGTTTTAATCGGCGTTACCACTTACTCGTTCAGAGATATGATAGTTGATGCCGAACACATGCTGCAATATTGCTTACAATGTAACATTAGTGGTGTTGAGCTAAGAGGCGATGCTGCCGAAGCTACAGCCGGTGCGCCGAAGAAAGAGAAAGGCCAATCAAACGCCGACTATAACAAAATCATGGCCGACTGGCGCGCTAATGTATCAATGGATAAATTCAAAGCCATTGGCAAAATGTACAAAGATGCAGGCGTACAGATATATGCTTATAAACCTGTGGTTTTCGGTCCGCATAATACAGATGCTGAGATGGATTACGCATTTAACGCAGCCAAAGCATTGGGTGCTAATCATTGCAATTGTGAAATGCCTGCAACCGACGCAGAAACCAAACGCATTGGCGACATTGCCACCAAACATAAAATGCGCATCGGTTATCATGCGCATTTGCAGTCTACCCCTACGCTTTGGGATACTGCCATGTCGCAATCAGAATACAACTGTATCAACCTGGATATCGGTCACTATGTGTCAGGTACCAGCACCAGCCCGGTGCCATTCATCGAGAAAAATCATGCGCGCATTACCAGCATGCACATCAAAGACCGTAAATTCCATGACGGCCCCAATGCTGAATGGGGACAAGGTGACACCCCGATTAAAGATGTATTGCTGCTGATGAAAAAGAACCACTACAAATTCCCGGCAACTATCGAGCTGGAATACAAGATCCCGGCAGGAAGCGACGACGTAAAAGAAGTAACCAGATGCCGCGAATATGCAGCTGCGATACTGAGCGCTTAAGATTATTTGATATTTAGATTATAGCGACGGGTTTGAAACCCGTCGCTTTTTTTTGCCCGTACTCAAAAGGGTGTCACCCTGAGCTTGTCGAAGGGCGAGCGTAAAGGCCTTGCACACATGCTTCGACAGGCTCAGCATGACATTCTTTTTAGACTTATTTATCAATCGTCAGAAATCTGAAACTGTCTTTATCGGCAATCAGCTTAGCCGGTTTGTCTTTGGTAAAAGATAATTTAATGACAGCCGTCTTACGCCTCTGCACCCTGGTATTGCTGAAGTGTGTATGCATCACATAGTACAACTGGCCATCCTTAGCAGTAAATATATCGCCATGACCGGTACCATTAAAACCGACTAAGTGGCGGCTGATAATAGGGTTGTCCGGATTCTTTGTCCAAGGCCCCATGGGCGATTTTGAAGTGGCATAGCCGATAGCATAATCTATGCTTTGGTAATCATTGCTCGAATAAAGCAGGTAGTACAAGTTGTTATGTTTAATGACGGTTGGGCCTTCGCAAACCGGCCAGCTTCGGTGCTGGGCATTTTCCCACTCCAGGCTTGAGTTTACACATTCTTTGGTCGCAGCGGTATCAATGTCTGACAGATCGTCTTTCAATGGAGCCACAAATACACGATTTCCCTTCTGCAACCGCACAAAGTACAAGTATAGCTTGCCATCGGTATCCTTAAATATAAACGGATCGATCTGATGCACTGGCCCCGATATTTTTTTAATGGCCGACTGCTTAAACGGCCCAAGCGGGCTATCACTTTCTGCTACCGCGACATCTTCATTGGCGGCATAGGCCATGTAGTATTTGCTTTTGTGCTTAAAGATTTGTGGCGCCCAGAATGACCTATCACCATAACTATCCCCTTTGGCCAAAGCCAAGCCACCTGCTGCTTTGCCCACGCCAGCTCTCCAGTTAATCAGATCAGACGATTGATAGACCGGGAAACCACGATCACTACCGGTGCCATATAGGTAATATTGGCCATTCTCATAAAATATAGTTGGGTCGGCTAACTGGATGGTATCTTTTTGTGTCGACTGCGCGTTGACGGTTATTGTAGCCAGTAAAGTACAAAACAGGAAAATGGATTTCATGGGTTTATAATTTGGCTAAAGATATAAAACGAGTGGACAGATGGCGAGAGCGGTTCGTAAAGAATTGGTTATAATGAGATTTTGACCTATCTATTATTTTGAGCATAACGAAAAATGACAAAAAAGCTTTTTAGCCCATTGGGTACACAGCGCTTGTTTCACACGAGTGTGAAACAAATGAAACAAGTGAAACAACATTTTGAAACAAACATCTATTTATCAATGATTTATAAAAAAGCAGTGAAACAAAATGAAACAAAAAACTGACAAGGCTTTGTCAGCTAAAATGCCATAAAAATTACTATAGCCTGTCTTTAATCACCAGCGTACCGGCCACCATATCATGCAAACATTGCTGCTGTTTGTTAAAGAAAGCAAACAGGTAGCCAACAAACAATGTCGCTATTGATAACAGTTTTGCAACATTTCGCCCGGTTGCCTGAGCTATTGTTAACCGGTTACCCTGCATATCGCAAACTGTTAATTTGAGCAGTTGCTTGCCATAGGTGGCTTGCTTTTCAGAGCTTTCCATCACAATGTGGTAAACCAGATTAGCCAACGGAATAATAATCAATAAGCTAACCGCCAGGCCCAAGCCTATCAGCTTATCAGTAATCATCAAAGTAATGGCAAACGCCGGGATGATGCACACCGCGGTAACAATCAGCCAATCAATTGCAGCCGCCGTAGCCCGCTGATCGAACGAGCCGTAATATTGTAACAACACCTGTTTTTGAAAGCCGAACAATTCACGTAACTCCGTGATTTCATGAGCCTCTTTATAGTCGGCCATGGCTTCGGTTTTGACAAAGTCGGCGGGTTTGATATGGTGGGCTTTGAGCTCATCAATAGTGAACGGCCCTTCGGGTTTACCGTTGATGACGAGGAGATATGTGTGGGGCGTGGTCGACATTGTCGGATAAAGTTAGGGATTAATACTAAATTTGTCATTGCGAGGAGGAACGACGAAGCAATCGCGAACTTTGCTTTTCTCCTTGCGATTGCCACGCTACGCTCGCAATGACATACAAATTTGAGACTATTCGGTGGCTATCCTATCCCCATCATCTCTCTATACTCCGCCTGCAACTCCAGCAAACACTTCGCACACATACAGCCATCATAATTCTCACTAATGTATTGCACTTCGTTAATACTTAGCTGCACCACGCTGCACTGGCATTTGGTGTAAGAATTTGCCTTACATTCAATGCGGGTGCCACAGCGGTCGCAGGATATGATTTCGTGTTTGGAGTTTTGGATCATGGCTGATAGTTCATGGTTCATAGCCCATTTTCAATCAAAACAAAGATAAAGCAAAAAGACCACAGCCATTGTCAATTGAATTTCTTCTTTCGACAAGAACTGTGGTCTCTATTTATGGGTTCTATGATCTGTTAATCATGAACCATCAACTATTTACGCTGAACAAGTAACGCAGCCTTCTTCCATTGAGCAGGTTGGGCCGGCTGGAATTTCGTCGGCAACTTGTTGTACCACTTCAGGGATAACCGGATCCATGTTTTTACCGCCTTGGTTTTCAACAGTAAATTTAACCGCTTGCGATGCAGCTTGGGTACGCAGATAGTACATACCGGTTTTCAAACCTTTCTTCCACGCGTAGAAGTGCATTGAAGTAAGTTTCGAAGCATTTGGCGAGTTGATGAACAAGTTCAATGACTGCGACTGGCAAATGTATGCGCCACGGTCGGCAGCCATATCGATAATGTCGCGCATTTTGATCTCCCAGACAGTTTTGTACAGGTTTTTCAGATCTTGAGGGATCTCAGCAATATCCTGGATTGAACCGTTTGCGCTGATGATCTTATCTTTCATGGTGTTATCCCATAAGCCTAAGTTCACCAAATCGCGCAGCAAGTGTTTGTTAACGATGATGAACTCACCGCTCAATACACGGCGGGTATAAATGTTTGAAGTATATGGCTCAAAGCACTCGTTGTTACCCAAAATTTGTGAGGTCGAAGCAGTAGGCATCGGCGCAACCAATAATGAGTTGCGCACACCGTGGTTCATTACGTCCAGGCGCAGGTTTTCCCAATCCCAACGACCGCTTTCTGGTTTCACACCCCAAAGATCAAACTGGAACTGACCTTTTGATAGTGGCGAGCCTTTAAAGGTTTCATAAGCGCCATCGGTAATAGCCAGGTCTTTTGAAGCAGTCATGGCTGCAAAGTAGATGGTTTCGAATATCTCTTTGTTCAGTTGTTTTGCTTCGGGGCTTTCAAATGGCATGCGCATCAAAATGAAAGCATCGGCCAAACCTTGTACACCTAAACCAATTGGGCGGTGACGCAGGTTTGAATACTCGGCCTCTTTAACCGGGTAGTAGTTGTTATCAATAATTCTGTTCAGGTTTAAAGTAGCCTGATAAGTTACTTCATATAATTTTTGGTGATCAAACTGACCGTCGCGAACATAACGTGGCAACGCTAATGAAGCCAGGTTACAAACAGCAATCTCATCAGCTGAAGTATATTCTAAGATCTCAGTACATAAGTTTGAACTCTTGATAGTACCCAGATTTTGCTGGTTTGATTTGCTGTTAGCAGCATCTTTATATAATAAGTAAGGCGTACCGGTTTCAACCTGAGCGTCAAGGACAGCGAACCAAAGTTCTTGCGCTTTGATCACTTTACGTGCACGGCCTTCTTTTTCGTATTTTTTGTATAGTTTCTCGAAATCTTTACCAAAGCAATCGGCCAGGCCCGGTGCTTCGTGCGGGCAGAATAAGCTCCAGTCTTCATTAGCCTCAACACGTTGCATGAACAAGTCGCTCACCCAAAGGGCATAGAACAAGTCACGGGCGCGCATTTCTTCTTTACCGTGGTTTTTACGCAGGTCAAGGAATTCGAAGATATCTGCATGCCAAGGCTCTAAATAGATAGCAAAAGCACCTTTACGCTTACCACCACCCTGGTCTACATAACGGGCAGTATCATTAAACACACGCAGCATTGGGATGATGCCGTTGCTGGTGCCGTTAGTACCGCTGATGTATGAACCTGTAGCACGTACGTTGTGGATGCTCAAACCGATACCACCTGCGCTTTGTGAAATTTTTGCAGTTTGTTTCAAGGTATCATAAATACCGTCGATGCTGTCATCCTTCATCGTTAACAGGAAGCATGATGACATTTGCGGTTTCGGCGTACCGGCATTAAATAAGGTAGGCGTAGCGTGAGTGAACCAACGCTCGCTCATCAAGTTATAAGTTTTGATAGCGCTGGCAATATCTTCTTTATGGATACCTACCGATACACGCATAAACAAGTGCTGAGGGCGCTCTGCAATTTTTCCATCCAGTTTTAGCAGGTAAGATTTTTCTAAGGTTTTAAAACCAAAGTAGTCAAAACCAAAGTCGCGGTCATAAATAATGCTGCTGTCCAGTTCTTCAGCATTTTTTTCAATGATCTGGTAAACATCATCAGCCAGTAACGCAGCGTTTTTGCCGGTTTTTGGGTCTACGTAATTATATAAATTACGCATGGTCTCTGAGAACGACTTGATCGTGTTTTTATGCAAGTTAGATACGGCAATACGCGATGCCAATAACGCGTAGTCCGGGTGCTTGGTGGTTAATGAAGCTGCTGTCTCAGCGGCTAGATTATCCAACTCTGACGTAGTAACACCGTCAAACAAACCTTCAATTACTTTTTTCGCTACGTCAACCGGGTCAACCAGTTGAGGGTTTAAACCATAGCATAGTTTCTCTATGCGTGCGGTGATCTTGTCAAATTTTACAGACTCTTGTTTACCGTCTCTTTTTACTACGAACATACCTGGTCAGTTGTTAATGGTGAATGGTGATTACTTTGTTACTATTGAGTTGATTAGCCCACTTAGATATTTGAAACATTTGACCAATGCTTCTCCTGTTGATTTTAAGCTTTCGGATGTGCAATAACCCAAATCAGCAGCTATATCAAATGCAGCGTCTATTTCAATAACAGATCCTCTTGCTATCTCGTAAAAACGCTTACGCTCCAACCCTGAATTCCTTGAGCTACCTTCTGCTACATTTAAATGCACAGATAAAGCAGCTCTCTTTATTTGTTGTGTTAATATATATTTTTCTTCTAATGGGAAGCCGGCGACAGCTGTATAACATTCTTTCACAAATTGCCTTGTTATAGTGTAGATATCTAACTTGGTATGTCCTAATGTTAAAAACATAATTGATCTTAGTTAAAAACTCACTATTGCCTACTCCCAACTCACTATTTAAAAATCCTCGTCTAATGAGAATGATTTTGCTTCAGGCGTGTTCAACACACCGCTTTTCTGGTAATCGCCCACACGTTTCTCGAAGAAATTGGTTTTACCCTGCAGCGATATCATCTCCATAAAATCAAACGGATTGGCCGAGTTGTATACTTTGTCGTATCCTAATTCAACCAGCCATCTGTCGGCCACAAACTCAATATATTGGCTCATCAGCTTAGCATTCATACCAATCAAGCTTACCGGCAATGCATCGCTAATGAATTCTTTTTCAATTTCAACAGCATCGGTGATAATAGCTGTTGCCGCTTCTTTCGACAATCTGTTTTTCAGCATTTTGTACAGCAAGCAGGCAAACTCGCAGTGCATACCTTCGTCGCGCGAAATCAGCTCATTACTGAAAGTTAAGCCCGGCATTAAACCACGTTTCTTTAACCAGAAGATAGAGCAGAAACTACCTGAGAAGAAGATACCTTCAACCGCAGCAAAAGCTACCAGACGCTCGGCGAATGATCCGCCTTCTATCCAGCGCAGCGCCCATTGCGCTTTTTTGCCCACACATGGTACAGTTTCAATGGCGTGGAACAGACGATCTTTCTCAACAGGGTCTTTCACATAAGTATCAATCAGCAGCGCATAGGTTTCTGAGTGGATGTTTTCCATCATGATCTGGAAACCGTAGAAACAACGAGCCTCAGGCAATTGCACCTCGCTCATAAAGTTTACCGCAAGGTTTTCATTTACAATACCGTCGCTGGCGGCAAAGAAAGCCAGGATGTGTGAAATGAAATGTCTTTCGTTGGCATTCAGATTTTCCCAGTGTTTCATATCGTCAGAAAGATCAATCTCTTCTGCGGTCCAGAAACTGGCTTCATGCTTTTTATACATTTCCCAAATAGCGGGATACTTAATAGGAAGGATAACAAACCTATCCTTGTTTTCCTTTAATAATAATTCTGTTTCCGTGCTCATGTTTCCCTGTTTAATCTTCCTGTTGTTAATAGCCGACAAGCCACCCTTCCGCTTTTTCAATGTCAAAAAGCAGATAAATGAATTATCTAAAAACTCTTCGTGATAATCTTTTCCGGCTCCGATTGTTAATGTGTGATTTACACCACTTTAACTTTGTGCTAGTACACTCACCATCAGTGTCGAACGATTGAAACAAATTTAACGTCGCGACCCTTTGGTTTTATGTCGAAGTTTTAAACAAATGGCCTACTTATAAACAATTTGACCCCTATTTTTTTCACAAAAAATAGTTTAAAACTTTTTCACATTCTTGTTACATGCTCTCAGTTTTTTTTCGTATTCGATAAGAGAAAAGCCTCTTGTTATTGAAATTTTAAACAATCATAAACAGAATGTTAACTCAAAGGCGCGTCGAGGGTAGTTGACGAGCCCTGGTTTTATCATTTTTCGCCCTCAACGGGTAAAAATTTCATTGATAAAGAATTGACGCAGTGTCTGATATTTTTTGGTGTGAGATATTCGCCTTCAAAAACGTGGCCCAAATGGGCGCCGCAATTTGCGCAAACAATCTCTGTACGCCTACCGTCGGCATCAGGTATGCGTTTTACCGCTCCCGGGATTTCATCATCAAAACTTGGCCAGCCGCAATGCGACTCAAATTTCGACTCAGAAGTATATAACGGCGCATCGCAGCGTTTGCACACATATACACCCTGAGCCTTATTATTTAAAAGCGATCCGGTAAACGGCCGCTCGGTTCCTTTATGTAATATTACCCACTCTTCGTCGGGAGTTAATTCATTGTATTTCATATTTATTTTGATTTCACAGATTTTGAAATGATTTCACAGACGGCATATCTCCATCCGTTTACCTACAAAATACGACAAAAAATTGAGTATGATTGTTTTTGGGGAGGATGTTTACAAAGGAGTGACGCACCCCTCCCGGCCTCCCTAAAGGGGAGGAGCTTAAGCGTTTTTAAATAGAAGCCATCCTTTTCAAAGCTCTCCCCCTCGGGCAGGGTTGGGAGGGTTATTCACCAATCATCCCCATCAACTCCACATCACTAATAATAGGTATATTGAGCTTAGTTGCCTTCTCCAGTTTTGACGGACCCATATTATCACCGGCTACAAGGTAGTTCAGCTTGGCCGATATGCTGCTCAGTATCTTGCCACCGTTTTGCTCAATGATATCCTTCAGCTCATCGCGCGAGCGTTCAAAAGTACCTGATATGATGAATGTTTTACCTGCTAACGCATCGCTTGCAAGCACTACTTCTTTTTCTTCGGCCACAAACTGTAAACCGGCGTCTTTTAGTTTTTGTATTTCCTGGCGATGATGTTCATTGCCGAAATATTCAATGATACTGTGGGCAATACGCTCGCCTATTTCTTCGGCAACCACTAACTCGTCCAGCGTTGCAGCCATCAGGTTGTCGATGTTTTTAAAGTGCATGGCCAGTTTTTTAGCGACAGTCTCGCCGATATAACGGATCCCCAAACCAAACAGCACTTTTTCAAATGGCATTTGTTTAGATTTCTCGATACCGTCCAGCATGTTATTGATAGACTTTTCGCCGAAGCGTTCCATCTTTTTCAGCTCATCAATATGATTGCTCAGGCTGTACAAATCACTAATATGGCGAATAAAGCCCCGTTGATACAAGGTCTCTATCGTCTCATCGCCCAAACCATCAATATTCATCGCCTTGCGACCGATAAAGTGCTGTATCTTGCCGGTGATCTGCGGCGGGCAACCTTCGTCATTAGGGCAATAGAACGCGGCCTCCCCCTCAACCCGGGTAAGCCGTGTACCGCAAGCCGGGCACTCAGTTACATAATTTATAGGTGCAGCGCCTACTACCCTTTTCTCCGGGTTTACGCTGATAATTTTAGGGATAATCTCGCCGCCCTTTTCTACAAAAACCCAGTCGCCCTCATGCAGGTCTAGGCGCAGCATTTCGTTGGCATTATGCAGGGTGGCGCGTTTTACTGTGGTGCCCGCCAGCAATACCGGCTTCAGGTTAGCTACAGGCGTCACCGCACCGGTGCGGCCCACCTGGTAGGTAACGGCCAGCAGCTCGGTTTGCACCTGCTCTGCTTTAAATTTGTAGGAGATGGCCCAGCGTGGTGACTTGGCCGTAAAGCCCAGTTCTTCCTGCTGTGCGTAACTGTTTACTTTGATAACGATGCCGTCAATGTCATAACTCAGATCAAACCTGCGTTTATCCCACTCCTTAATAAAGGCCATCACATCATCGATGGAACTACAAAGCCTGCTATGCTCATTCACGTGGAAGCCCCAGCTTTTTACGGCTTGCAGGCTTTCCCAATGGGTTTTGAACGGGGGTCTCTCGGCATATAGAAAATACAGGAAACAATCCAGCGGGCGCCTGGCCACCTCGCTTGAGTCTTGCAACTTGATAGTGCCTGATGCAAAGTTTCTTGGGTTGGCATAAGGTTGCTCGCCATTCTCCACACGCTCATTATTCAGGCGTTCAAAGGCTTTGAGGTGCATAAACACCTCGCCGCGTATCTCGAACTCGGCCGGGTAATCGCCGGGTTTAAGTTGTTTGGGGATGCTTTGTATAGTTTTTACGTTGGCGGTTACGTCATCGCCCTGTGTGCCGTCGCCGCGGGTTACGCCGCGCATCAGCTTGCCGTTTTCGTAAGTTAAACTCATAGAAAGACCGTCAAACTTCAGCTCACATACATATTGAAAATTATCGCCAATAGCCTTGCGGATACGCTGATCGAAATCCAGCAGTTCTTGCTCATTATAGGTATTACCTAACGACAGCATGGGCCAACGGTGTCGTACGGTTTGAAACTCTTTGGTGATATAGCCACCCACCTTTTGCGTAGGCGAATCGGGGTCTAAAAACTCCGGAAACTGCTTCTCCAAAGCCGTCAGCGACTCCAACTTCTTGTCAAAGTCAAAGTCGGATATGGTAGGCATGGCCAGTACATAATAATTATAGGTATGCTCTCTTAATTCGGCCGCCAGGGCTTCAATTTGTTGTTTTGCTTCTGCAGGTGACATAAAGCGAAGATAAGAATTTGACCGCTCAGCGTCTTAATTTTTTCCTCACTTATAATAACCAATATATCAGTGTATTACCTAACAAAATAAAATACATTTAGCATTAAAAATTAAACTTTTTCAAGAGTGACTTGTCTTTATTACAGTTAACAACAAACAAATATTTATGAAAACGTTAAGAAAAATTTTATTTGCAACCGCCGCCTTGTTGTTGTTTGTGACTGCCGACAGCAGTGCACAAGTTGTTGTAAGAACACGCCTATATCACCATCGCTCAGTAACTGTACGCCCGGCCCAGCCGTCGGCGCGCCACGTATGGATCGAAAACGAATGGACACCAAGGGGCCATACTTATGTTGAGCGTCCCGGTTATTGGGCCGCTCCACCACGTCCGCATGCTGCATGGGTAAGCGGCCATTGGGATCGTCGCCCCGGCGGTTACGTTTGGGTTGCTGGCTACTGGAGATAATATTGCCACTTTATAAAAAGAGCCCGGTTTTAGCTTTAAACCGGGCTCTTTTGTTTTGTCCGTCCGCCCAGGTGCCCGGGGTATACAGACATGCGGACAGCTATTCAAATCTTCCCGAACTTTTGTCCGTCCGTCCAGATACAAGGGCAAGGTAGACGGACGGACAAACTAGCTCAATATTTATGTATCTGTCCGGCTGTAATGCCTACCGTGCCTTCTCTGGCGGACGGACACTTGCTATTTGTCAAATTATTTTTAATTATATATCTGATAATCAAATAATTATAACTATATTTGTATCATACTTTTATTTCTGAGAATACTGTACTGCGCAGCTAACCTATCTTTCTAAATACTTTAAGAAGAGGAGAAGGGAGGAGTGCATTTAAAAAATCCGGATAAATTTTTTAAAGTTTTATCAGTAAAAAAATGGATTAATACTGATAGTGTTTGACTATCTGCGTCTTAGCTCACCCCCTGCATTCTACAAGTTGCCAGGTTATCTGCTTGGGTAAGAAAGGCTTTTGTTATTTTAATATCGATTGACGAATATTCAATTTCGAATATTAAAGTCCTTCTTCATTTCTTATTCGGTAAATCCATTGCGTTAAGGATGGAAACGGATACCGGCCTTGTGGCTAAGGCGTTGCAGGCGTATGAGTGAACAGCCTGACCAGAGCATGGCGAGGGTAACGCCCATAAACTTTTGTCCGTCCGCAGGGGTGCCCGGGTTATTAAGACATGCGGACAACTATTGCAGACTTCATGCTTTTGTCCGTCCGTCCACCTTACCCAGGTACCGGGACGGACGGACAGTCGTTTTGCTCCTCTTTAAAATCTCTCCAATAGTCGTATTATTGCTATAATGAAACGATTATTTACCAATCTTACCTTTCAGGTTCTTGTCGCTATAGTTTTGGGGGTTGTGGTGGGCATTTACTTTAAGTCGTTTGCCCCTACTGCGCAGCTTATCAGTAAGACGTTTATCAGCCTCATTACTATGCTGATTGCGCCTATTATTTTCTTCACCATCGTGCTGGGCATTGCCGGCATGAGCGACATGAAAAAGGTGGGCCGCGTGGGCGGTAAGGCTTTGCTGTATTTCGAGATCGTCACCACGTTTGCGCTGATCATTGGCGTTACGATAGCCAACCTGGTTAAACCCGGACAGAACTTTACCACCACTATACATACCGACACCAGCAAGCTTGAGGTATACCAAAAAGCGGCTGCCGAAATGCACTGGGTAGACTTTTTAGCTCATATTGTACCGGGCAACGTTTTTGATGCTTTTGCCAAAGGCGATATTCTGCAGATACTATTCTTCGCCATTTTATTTGGCTTTGGTTTGAGCCGCATGGGCGACACCGGCAAGCCGGTTATCGACCTGTTTGAGAAGATATCGAAAGTTTTCTTCAACATTATGCACATGGTGATGAAAGTGGCCCCGATAGGCGCTTTCGGCGGGATGGCCTACACCATCAGCACTTATGGTATTAAGACGCTGCAGCCGCTGGCGCTGCTTATGGCCTCGGTTTATATCACCATGGCGCTGTTTATTTTTGTGATTCTGAACCTGATCTGCTATACCTATAAATTCAGTCTGTGGCAATATCTGCGACATATTAAGGAGGAGATACTGATTGTTTGGGGGACGTCCTCGTCCGAGTCGGCCCTACCTGCCATGATGGAGAAGCTGGAAAAGTTTGGCTGCTCGCGCTCGGTGGTGGGTTTGGTTATTCCTGCGGGATATTCATTTAACCTGGATGGTACCACCATCTACCTTTCTATGTGTACCATATTTTTGGCACAGGTGTTTCATATCGATTTATCTATCGGGCAACAGCTCAGCATCATCGCCATACTGATGGTAACATCAAAAGGAGCCGCCGGCGTAACAGGGAGTGGGTTCATCGTACTGACGTCAACCCTGGCTGCCATTAAAGTGATACCGGTTGAAGGCGTAGCAATACTGCTGGGTGTGGACAGATTTATGTCTGAAGCGAGGGCCATTACCAACGTAATTGGCAATGGCGTGGCTACTATTGTGATTTCGAAGAGTGAAGGGGAGTTTGTCAGCCCTTCCTAAAATAAATCTACCCGATAACTTTAAATTTCCACCCTTATCCTCAAATTTGCGCCCCGGAGGAGACGATGATCTTTTAGGGATTTATTTATGGAGTTTTTTGAGGAGATCAATAACCTGCGGTGGATATCGCTGGTAAATATAAATGAGGCTAAGTCTGAGCTTGATATCCGTATCATCGGGGCGGTCGACCTGAGTAGCGATGTATTAGCAGCAGCTTATAACATACATTTTAAAAGTTACGCGGCGTACAGTGTAATTGACGAAACCTACGCCAAACATGCCAGCGATACCTGCGAGTTATTCCGCATCTACACCCAATCAAACTACCTCGACTTTTTACGCGTCGACACTACCGCAGATACCTTTATATCAGAGCTGAAACACTATGCTTTTTACGGCCTGACCCATATTATTCATGTAGCTGCTTTTGAGGAGCCGGTGATTGCGAAGGGTTGATTTTTTGTCCGCACATCCATATTGGCAAGGATACCTGACGGACGGACAAGAATATGAAAAATTCGCTAAGCGTTTTGGCTTGTCGCTTTTATAGCACTCATTCGCCGCTGAGTCAGCCGCTACGCTTCTTTGCGCTCTTGGCCATTGCGCTGCTCCAAAGGAGTCCCTCGGACCTGCAGCCGCACTGCCCCGCATCGTTTTACCTGCTTTCGCCCGAAGCGGCCCGGCTGACAGGCCACCGCGCGCTTCAATTTCCCGCCATGTCATTGCGAGGAGGAACGACGAAGCAACCGCACGCGTTCATTCCGTCCTCCTTGCGGTTGCCGCGCTACGCTCGCAATGACAAAACTGCCGATACCAACCACCCTTTGTAAATTTTTCATCATCAAATAAAAAATTATCAGCCAAATCCTTAGCGGGCGAAAAATAATTTTAGCTTTGCGATGGAAAAAAATCAAATACCCATGAGTGTTCTCGTAAATAAAGATTCTAAAGTTATAGTTCAGGGTTTTACCGGTAATGAAGGTACTTACCACGCATCGCAAATGATCGAGTACGGTACACAGGTTGTTGGTGGTGTTACGCCTGGCAAAGGTGGTCAAACTCACTTGGATCGCCCGGTTTTTAATACCGTTGCCGACGCTGTTAAACAAACTGGCGCCGATGTATCTATCATCTTCGTTCCGCCGGCATTTGCTGCCGACGCGATCATGGAAGCTGCCGAAGCCGGTATAAAAGTTATTGTTTGTATCACCGAAGGTATCCCAACCAAGGATATGATTGCGGTTAAAGAATATCTGGCCGACAAAGACAGCCGTTTAATTGGCCCTAACTGCCCTGGCATTATCACTGCCGACGAGAGCAAAATTGGTATTATGCCGGGCTTTATCTTTAAAAAAGGTAACGTTGGTGTGGTTTCAAAATCAGGCACCCTGACTTATGAGGCGGTTGACCAGGTGGTTAAAGCTGGTTTGGGTATCACTACGGCTATCGGAATTGGTGGCGACCCGATCATCGGTACGCCAACCCGCGAAGCTGTTGAGTTGTTAATGAACGACCCTGAGACTCATGGCATTATTATGATCGGCGAGATTGGCGGCGGCATGGAAGCGGAAGCTGCCCGCTGGATCAAAGCAAACGGAACAAAACCTGTGGTAGGCTTCATTGCCGGCCAGACTGCGCCTCCGGGACGCCGTATGGGCCACGCCGGTGCCATAGTGGGTGGTGCCGACGATACTGCTGCTGCCAAAATGAAGATCATGGCCGAGTGCGGTATCCGCGTTGTCGCATCGCCTGCCGAAATCGGTGCTGCAATGGCTGAAGAATTGGCTAAAAAAGCTTAAAGCTAAAAGACGAAAGCTGAAAGCTTCGTTTCTAAAATACAATCCTGGCTTATGGCCGGGATTTTTTATGGATGTTGCTTTTAACAATAATTAACAGGGAGCCAATGCAACCTTTTGCCGATAAAGTCCATCTTCGCGTAAAATATAGCTGCATGCGGTTTGCCTTACTATTTCTGCTGTTTTTATTAACCGGTTCTTCTTTATTTGCACAGCAATTCACCGTCAGCGGTAAAATTACTGACGATGCTGGCAAGCCTGTACCTTTTGCAGGCGTCCACATACAAAATACCACGCAAGGCGCCTCCGCCAATAGTGAGGGCGAGTATTCCATTAGTCTTAAAGCGGGGAAATATGTACTACAGTATAAAACGGTGGGATATTTAATGGCAGCCCGCGTAGTCAATGTCAACCAAAATATAACCTTGAACATCAGGTTGGTTACAGAAGTTTACCGTTTGCCTGATGTTAACATTGGCAGCAGGGACCCGGCCTATGCCATTATGCGCAAGGCTATCAAAAAGCGTAAGACTTACCTGAACGAAGTTAAAGCCTACAGCGCCTTTGTTTATATCAAGGGGATGCAGAAACTATTACAGGCTCCAAAAAAATTTCTGGGAAAAGATATTGATCAGATCGGTAAACAGATTGGCCTGGACTCTAATCGCCGTGGGATAATTTACCTGTCAGAATCTGAATCTAAATACAGCTTCTTATCACCTGGCAATGTGCATGAGGAAATGATCTCATCTAAAGTATCGGGCAGCAACCGGGCGTTTAGCTTTAATCGCGCCAGCGACCTGAAGGTTAACTTCTATCAGAATTTTGAGGACTGGCGAAGCATCAGCTTGCGACCTTTAATTTCGCCGGTAGCGGATAATGCTTTTTTCTATTACCACTACAAATGGCTGGGTCAAGCCTTTGAGAACGGCAAAACAGTGAACAAGATACAGGTTATTCCCCGCCGCGAACATGACCCTTGTTTTGAGGGATACATTTATATCCAGGATGATAGCTGGCGATTGGTTGGCCTGAACCTTTATATCACCCAAAAGGCCAACATTATTTTGGTAGATACCCTTCGCATTCACCAGCAATTTGTGCCGGTTAATAATAAAGTCTGGATGACCTCAACCCTACGCTTTGATTTTACGGGCGGATTGTTTGGCTTTAAACTTGGTGGTTATTTTATTTCAGTTTATAAGGATTACGATCTGAATCCGACCCTTAATAAAAAAGAATTTCACGAAACACTGCGCATTACCAAAGGCATTAACAAAAAAGACAGTACCTATTGGTCCGAAGAGCGCCCCATCCCCCTAACTGACGAAGAGCGAACGGACTATATACACAAAGAGGCTCTGGCCATTAAGCATGAATCAAAACCGTACCTGGACTCTATCGACCATGTATATAACAAGGTTAAACCTTTCGAGTTGATTATTGGAGGCATTAATCTCCGCAATCGTTATACAAAAAGAATACTGGCGCTTTGATCCGCTTATTCATGATGTGCAGTTTAATACCGTGCAGGGCCTCAATCTAAACTCGGGCGCATCATTCACCAAACTGGTCGACTCGATCAATAACCGTTATTTCAGAGCCGGGCTGGATATGGGCTACGGTTTTTCTGACCACCGGTTTAATGCTGTAGCCAGTGGTGTTATGCCTGTCGGCGACAGGTTTACCTTGTCGCTAAAAGGAGGGTCAGATGTGGAAGACCTGAATGATCTGAACCCCATATCGCACCTGGCCAATACGGTACATAGCTTTTTTGCGCGGCAAAATTTTGAGAAATTTTATCAGAAGCAGTTTGTCTCAACATCATTCTTCGGCAGAATAAACGGCGGCTGGAAGGGCAGCATGACGGTCGAACTCGCTAACCGTAACTGGCTGGAGAACAAAACCGATTACAGCTTTTTCGGCACCAGAAATTATACCTACAACAACCCACTGACCCCTAATACCGGCGGGGCGCTGTTTCCGGATAATCGTGCGTTCAAAATTACATTGCGCACCAGCTATGATTTCAGCAATAAATATGAGGCCTATCCCAACGGGCGTCATTATCTACCATCGGCATATCCAACCGTCGGCTTTAATTATGTTAAAGGTCTGAAAAGTGTTTTTGGGTCGGATGTTGATTACGACCGCATATCGGCAGATATACAACAAACTGATCTGAGCTGGGGCGTTTACGGGCGAACCTCTTACTATATCAGCGTCGGTAAGTTCATTAACACCAACAGCGTTTACTTTCCTGACTATACCCAATTTCACGGTAATGAAGCGTTGTTTTACCGATCAGACCCTAACAGTTTTTTGTTGTTGAATTACTATACCTACAGTACTTATAAACAATATCTTGAGGCGCACCTGGAGCATAATTTTTCGGGTTTTATCATGAACAAAATTCCCGGGCTGAGGAAATTGAAGCTACAGGAGATCATCCACGTAAATTACCTTACTACGCCCGACCTGCATAACTACTACGAGTTAGGCGTCGGCATTAAATATCTGAACCTGCGGGTGTTGTACGGCGAGTCGCATAACAGCGGGGCCAATGTGCACTCTGCAATGCGGGTTAGTTTGAGTTTTTAATGGTTAGACACCGCTAAGCTTATGGACGCTAAAGGAGAATTTACTATCTTAGCAGCCATTTTATAATAACATGAATAAATTTTACGGAACGGGAATAGCAATAGTTACCCCTTTTCTTGCAGACGGGCAAGTTGATTATGACGGGCTGAAAAGACTCATTGACCACCTGGTTAATGGCGGTGTGGAGTACATCGTGTCATTAGGTACAACCGGCGAGAGCGCCACATTAGGCGATGAAGAAAAGAAGAAGGTTTTTGCTTTTACCGCCGAAGCTGTTAACGGCCGCGTTAATCTGGTTGCCGGTATTGCCGGTAATAACACTGCCCAGGTTGTTGAAGAAATCAAAGCGTTTAACATTGCGGGTTACGATGCGATATTGTCGGCAAGTCCGCAATATAACAAGCCAACCCAGGAGGGCATTTACCAGCACTATAAAGCCATTGCCGAAAATTCAAAGCTGCCTATACTGTTGTATAATGTACCAAGCCGCACCGGCGCCAACGTAAGCGCAGCCACTACTGTGCGTCTGGCTAAAGAGTTTAAAAATATAGTGGGTATTAAAGAAGCATCTGGCAATTTTGAGCAGATTAACCAGATTATGCGCGATAAGCCTGACGGTTTCCTGATGATTTCTGGCGATGACCCTATTAGCTTCCCGATGATTGCTTTGGGTGCAGTGGGCGTAATATCAGTAGTAGGCAACGCCTTGCCGCGTCAGATGTCTGACATGATACGCAAATGCCTGAATTACGATTTCAAAGGCGCACAAGACGGTCATTACGATCTGCTAAACATTACCCGCCTTTGCTTTGTTGAAGGCAGCCCTGCAGGTGTTAAAACCGCGTTAAAAGAATTAGGTATTTGTGGTGATACCGTGCGTTTGCCGCTGGTACAAGTGAGCGAGAGCGTAAAAAAGGAAATTGTCCAGGAACTAAAAAAGTTCAGAAAATAAGTCTGACACATCAGGCATAAAAGAGAAAAGGCATCTTGTCAACTGACAGATGCCTTTTCTCTTTTACAAAAAACCTGCTGCGTGCAGCCGGATTTTGTTTAGATTGATACTACGTATCTTAAGCTTTGTTTTTGGTGTCCTGGATTTCCAAACGAATAGATTGGGCCAGGTTTTTCAAATCTTGCATACCTTTGCGAACGCGAGTTCCGGCTGCACTGTTACCCTTGTTGTAAAATTTATCAGCATCAGCTTCCAGCGACGCGATAAGATTCTTTACTTCAGTGAATTTTTTCATCAGTTAACTCCTTTTTTAATATTGTGAGGTTTTTTGTTTTATTATAGCTAAGCTAAAATGTTTTTATCGAAAAAAAAATACCTCAAATAGCTTTAAAATGCGGTTTTTTTCCACATTTACACCCCTTACAACTTAGTCATTTACCAAATTATCAGAGCTTTACAGACTATTATTTACCTATATTATAATATTTTTTTCTTTTTAGATAAAAAGAAGACCTTCATCGTCAAAAACACTTAAAAACCAGCGTTATAACATCAATTTAACGGAGGTTAAAGTATGCTAACTATTTTCTTAAGTCTGCTCAACAAAAAGCTTTTATATTATTTAGTTATATGCCGGCCGATATTCTTCAAAATCATAAATAGGGGTTGCTTCCGGTTATCTTTATTTCCGTCGGTATAGCCGTTACCCAGCAGCAAATCTGTTTTGCCATCGCCATCAATATCACCTGCATCTATAGTCATACCTTTCTGAAAAGGCGTATTTAACGGTAAAGTATAAGCCTGAAAATTAAGGTTGCCCTTGTTTTCCAAATAAACAAAAGCCTGCCACGGATTTACCTCGCCTGGAAATGCACTGATAGTAGCGATATCCAGATCACCGTCGCCATCAAAATCCTGAGCTATAGCTTTATAGCAACCGTTTATCGGATAGAAGTATTTCTGCGTAAAATTGTCTTTGCCGTCGTTCAAATAAATGTATACGCCATGATAGGGTTTTAGAATCTGACTAAAGTCACCATTGTCACCGCAGGTGTACATAATGTCTTTAAAACCGTCGCCATTAAAATCTACTAAATCAAATGAACTTGATCCATACGACGGTGGGAAACCCAATACCTTGCGTTCGGTAAAATTACCTTTGCCGTCATTGGCATAAAAAAAGATCCCTTCGTCGCCTTGAGCAAACAGCGCCCAAATATCGGGGCTTTTTGTTTTGTTATTATAACTGATGATTGTTTTCAGGCAGCCGGGCTTATCCTTGATAACGTGTTCCTGAATTTTACCATCCGGTCGCTCAACCCAACTTAGCCGGCCCGTCATTTTGCCGAATTGGGCAATCAGGTAATCTTTTTTGCCGTCGCCGTTCAGGTCGATGATGTCTGTGGATACCGGTCTGCCTAGTCGAAAATAAACCGGTTGAGGCGCCGGACTTATCTTACCATCAGCAGCAATTTTAATTTCTTTAACAAATCCATTTTTAAAGTTATTGGCCCACAAATCTTTACCAATAAAAGTAGCGGTGATCTTATTTTGCTGAAACAGCATATTTACCACTGCGCCGTCTAAAATTGATGAACCCAGTGTTTTACCTTTGTCATTGAGCGTAATGACACGGTTGTTTAGCCCATCGGCGACTATTAAACGGTGCGGTTTAACGCTGACATCTATTTTCACGTAGGATGTCATGGCCCGTGCAGAGTCCCACTTAGCGGGCGTGGGTTGTATTTCGAAAATAGGTAGCTTGTGTATCGGTTCGGCAATTTTAGGAGCCGGCAGGTGATCGGGTGCTTTTGCTACAAAATAAGCATTGATCTGTGCCCAGCTGGCCGAATCTATTTGCGCAGTATTTGGCATATAACTGGCATCGCTCTCCAGTTCATCCATCTGCCCTCTTTCTGCCTCCGACTTAATGCCCATATACCTGCCCATCACCGGCAATACGTGATTGCGCCAGGTTACTTTGTCCAGCAAAGAAGGATCGGGCAATTGGTGGCATGATTGGCAATATTGCGCAGCTGCTGCCTGCCCTTTACTGATATCTTCAACGTTAACCGTGGCTTGGTTGCCTGCGCCGCCACTACATCGCACTAAAACAACAACTAATAAAGCAAGCGATATAACAGCAAGGAGTTTATTTGACAGACGCATAATTGATTTTTTGGCAGATGCTAATTTATTAAAATATACAAAACAAAAATGCCACCCGTAAAGGATGGCATTTATATCATTTATTGTCGAAAAAGACGCTTTATTTTATGCCTCGGCTTGTTGCTTTTCGGCAACTTTTTCGCGGTAGTAGCCGGCTTTCAGCTTCTCGCCCATGGCGCTGTAAGCATCCAGGGTACGTTGTACGTCTTCCAGACTATGCATAGCTGTAGGTATCAATCTTAATAAGATCAAGCCTTTAGGAATAACCGGATAAACCACGATAGAGCAGAATATGCCCCAGGTTTCGCGCAGATCTCGGGTTAGAGCTGTTGCTTCGTATAAGTCGCCTTTTAAGTATACCGGGGTAACCATAGTGTTGGTAATGCCGATATCAAAACCGCGCTCTTTTAAACCTGCTTGCAGCGTATTGGCTATCAGCCATAGTTTTTCGCGCAGCTCAGGTTTTGATTTAAGCAGTTCAAAGCGTTTTTTAAGGCCAATAACCATTGGCATAGGTAAAGCTTTGGCAAATATTTGCGAGCGCATATTATAGCGCAAGTAATCAATAATTTCTCTATCAGCAGCTACGAAACCACCAATGCCTGCCATTGATTTTGCGAAGGTACCAAAGTATACATCCACGCCGTCAATACAATCTTGCTCTTCGTGCGTACCGGCACCGGTTGGGCCCATTGAGCCAAAGCCGTGTGCATCATCAACCAATAATCTGAAATCATATTTCTTTTTAAGCTCGATGATCTCTTTTAGCTTGCCCTGCGCGCCTGACATACCAAAAACACCTTCGGTGATCAGTAAAATGCCGCCACCGGTTTGCTCGGCTAAACGGGTTGCGCGCTCCAGCTGTTTCTCGCAGCTTTCAATATCATTATGCTGGTAAACAAAGCGCTTACCCATATGCAGGCGCACCCCGTCAATAATACAAGCGTGCGACTCGGCGTCATAAACAATAACATCATTACGGTCAACCAGTGAATCGATGATAGACACCATGCCCTGGTAGCCATAATTCAATAAAAATGCAGCTTCTTTGCCTACAAACTCGGCCAGGCCGTTCTCTAATTCTTCATGATGGATGGAATTGCCAGACATCATCCTTGCGCCCATTGGGTAGGCCATTCCGTAGTCGGCCGCGGCTTTGGCATCGGCTTCGCGTACTTCAGGGTGATTTGCTAATCCCAGATAATTATTCAAGCTCCAAACTAAATGCTCTTTACCGTTAAATTGCATGTGCGGAGCGATCTCTCCTTCTAACTTGGGGTATGAGAAATACCCGTGCGACCATTTTTGATGTTGCCCTATCGGGCCTCCCATACTACTGGTAATTTTGTCAAATAAATCCAATTCAATCCCTATTAATCGTTTTCAAATATGCAAATATACGTTTATAAGAATCAAGAGACAAGGTTTAAGAGTCAAGAATCAAGATACAAGAGTCAAGACCAAATACTTAGTCATTTAAACCTCGATGATGATATCAAAAACCCGCTTATAAAAAAAGCCAAGAATCAAAATATATTATCTCTTGATTCTTGGCTCTTGATTCTTGGCTCTCAACTCCTGACTCTATATGATAATTAATCTACGTTGTCGTGCAAGAATGAGTTGCTGTCGCGGATCTCGATTTTGCCATCAGCATCAGGCAATAATGAGAATCGTGACACCTGGCTTTCGTTTGACGCAGGCGTATCTTGCAGCGATACTTCTTTACGTTTGTAAGCAGGCACATTTTCCAGCTCCTGGATATTGCCACTGCGCAGCTTCATGCTTAAGTCCTTCAAGCGCATAATACGCTCGCGCGATTTACGCAACTGCTCTTCAATCGTCTCGTCAGTCTTGTTTTCATCAGCATTAACTTCGGGCTCCGGTTCAGGTGCGATGGTAGCCACCGGCTCCTCCTCAATCTGAGCTTCAAAGTTGACGATAGTTTCTGTTTCCGGCTCAGCCAGCTTGAAGGTAAACTCAGGCAGTTCGGTCTCCGTTTCGGCCATCGGCTGCTCGTCAATCTCCTCAAAGTTATACTTAATTACAGGCTCTGCTTGTTTCTCTTCCGGGCGACTTGCAGCAAACAGGTCAAACAGACCGGCTTGCTGTGTTTGTTCTTCTTTTGGCTGTTGTTGTGGTTGGCCCTTCATGTATGGTTCGGCAGGTGCGCTTTCTGCAGCAACCGGATTAATGAAATCATTAACCGGGCGCACAAGTGGCGCATCAGGAACCAGCATGTTTACTATTTTCTTACTGTTGAATTCTTTTTCACGTTCGTCTTTGGTTTGGAAACCGGTAGCGATAATAGTTACCGATATTTTATCGCCCAAATTCTCGTCGCGGCAGTTACCCCAGATCAGGTCGGCAGCTAAGCCTGCTTCTTCCTGGATATAATCAGTGATGATGCTTACTTCATCCATAGTCACCTCTTTTTCGCCAGAGCTGATGTTTAACAGGATGTAACGTGCACCTTCAATTTCGTTATCTTTTAATAATGGTGATGATAAAGCGCCTTCAACTGCACGTAAAGCACGGTTATCGCCTTCGGCAGCGCAGCTACCCATAATAGCTACACCACTGTCTTTCATTACCGTGCGCACATCTTTAAAGTCGACATTTATATAACCCGGTAAGGTAATGATCTCGGCAATGCCTTTGGCTGCGGTAGTTAAGATATCATCGGCCTGCGCAAATGCTGAGCCTAAGGTTAAGTTACCAAATATCTGACGCAGACGATCATTAGATATCACCAGGAAGGAGTCGACATATTTTTTCAGTTCTTCCATACCCTCTTCTGCCTGCATTTTACGGCGTTTGCCTTCAAAAGCAAATGGAGTAGTTATAATACCTACGGTCAGGATATCCAATTCGCGGGCTGCTTTGGCAATGATAGGGCTTGCACCTGTACCGGTACCACCACCCATACCTGCGGTAATGAACAGCATTTTGGTATTAGTACCCAGCATTTGTTTAATATCATCGATATTCTCGATAGCCGAGTTTTTACCAACCTCAGGGATTGAGCCGGCACCCATACCTTCTGTTAAACTTGCGCCTAATTGTACCTTGTTAGGTATCGGGCTTAACTCTAATGCCTGAGCATCGGTATTACATATTATAAAGTCGACCCCGGTAATACCTTGCTGGTACATGTGGTTTACTGCATTACCACCGCCACCGCCAACACCAATAACTTTGATGATTGACGATTTTTCTTTTAACATCTCAAATTGCATAATCCTAATTTTCAGCTATGTATAATTTGACGAATCCTTTATTTCACCATCGTAATATTAGCACTTTTTCAACAAGGTTTTTCCACAAATGTCTATAATGTGGAAAAATTGAAAGATGTTGAAAAGTTAACCAAACTCATCCCTCCCGGCCTCCCCAAAGGGGAGGAGAAAGATAACCCAAACCCGAGTTCCTCCCCTTTGGGGAGGTTAGGAGGGGTCTGCTTTTACTTCAAAAAATCCTCGTCTTTGATATCGTCCTTAATAAATTTCTTACCGCTCTCTAATATTTTACCAAACAGGCCAAAGCGTTTCTCTTCGGTGTATTTGGTTTTGTCCTGCTTTTCCTCTATCGGCTGCTGTTGCTCGCCGATGTATTCCATTTTCTGGATACCTTTTATTAACAGGCCGATACCGGTTGCAAAGGTTGGGCTTTGCAGCTCTTCGTAAGTGTTTTTTGGCAATACTTCGTTTTTAGCCAAATGCTCGTTAGGGTAGCCCACTCGGCAGTCTAAGCCGGTTACAAACTCAACCATTTGCGGCAGGTGTTTAAGCTGCGCGCCACCACCGGTGATCACGATACCGGCAATCAGTTTTTTCTCATAGCCTGATGATTTGATCTCATAATACACATGCTCAATGATCTCTTCCATACGGGCCTGGATAACATATGCCAGGTTCTTTACTGATATCTCTTTGGGTTCGCGGCCACGTAAGCCGGGCACACACACAATCTCATTTTCTTTATTCTCGTCGGCCAGGGCGGAGCCGAAACGCACTTTTAGTTGCTCAGCAATGTTGCGCATTACTGAACAGCCTTCGCGAATATCTTCAGTAACACTGTTACCGCCGAACGGGATAACGGCAGTATGACGAATGATACCTTCATGGAAAATAGCCACGTCGGTAGTGCCTCCACCAATATCAACCAACACCACACCGGCTTCTTTCTCCTCATCGCTCAAAACCGACTCAGACGATGCTAGTGGCTCAAGTATAAGCTCCTGACTTTCCAGGTGAGCTTTGTTAACACATTTCACAATATTTTTAATGGCAGTAACCTGGCCCGAGATAATATGGAAGTTGGCCTCAAGGCGCACACCGGCCATACCTATCGGATCTTTGATACCCGGTTCGCTGTCAACCGTAAACTCCTGCGGCAACACATGGATGATCTCCTCGCCCGGAGGCATTACCAGGTTGTACATATCCTCGATCAGTTTATCAATGTCTTTACGACCGATCTCTGATTGCAGGTCGCGGCGCGTTATCAGGCCGCGGTGCTGCAAGCTTTTGATATGCTGGCCGGCAATACCCACGTTTACTACACGTATTTCGACGTTTGATTGCGACCCGGCAATTTCAACTGCCGCCGTGATGCCCTGCACCGTTTTATCAATATTTGATACTACCCCACGGGTAACACCTGCTGATTCGGCCTTCCCAATGCCCAGGACTTCGATCTTGCCGTTTTTGCTACGACGGCCAACAATTGCGCAAATTTTAGTGGTACCGATATCTAATCCCACTACTATTGGCGAACTTTTTTCATGTGTTGAACTCTTATCCATATTATTACTTTATTTGAGATGTGTCTTTTTTTGCTGTTTTAATAGAGTCGGCCATAACTTTCATCCTTAAAGAATCGGCCTTGGTGTTTTTAACACCGACTATTTGGTTGGCGTATTTTATGTTGATGACCTTGTAAGCATCCCAACCAACCTTTGGTAATGCCTGCGTATAAAAAGCCATCAGGTTTTTGAACTTCAGATCCAACGAATCGGCGTTACCCAACAGAATACGTTGGTTGCCTACGCGTGGTATCAGTTCAATTTCATGCCCCTGGTTTACATAGATCTGGCCTATCTGCGCATCCCACAAAGAATCTTTATGGATGTATGATACGGTTTTAAACAGATCGCGCGCCAGGGCCGTGCGCAGGGTATCAACCCTATTGCCAAACGGTTCTTCGATATAACCATTGGCCGCCAGCACCCTTGCGGTAAAGTTTAGTGATAGCGGAACTTTCAGCCCGTTTTTGTCGATATAAAAATCCTGGCCATTTTGGTTCATTACCCGCATAATTGGCTCTCGCTGCTCAATTTCGATCATCAGCACACCATCCATATCGGCATAAACCTTTGCATACTCGACAAATGGGTTTGCCTTTAGCTGGTTTTCCAGCTTATGCATATTGATGCCATTCATACGGCGGCCAATCAGCGTGAAGCTGCTTAGTTGCAAAATACTCTCCACCTCTTTTTTATCGATGAAGTACTGGCTGCCGGGGATATAGATCTTTACATCTTTACACACCACTTCGGCTTTCTTTACGGCAATAAAACTCATAAGCACAACCAGGCCACCCAAGCTTATTAGCCAGATGAAGCTCAGCAGAATGATGCGCCATATTGGTTTCTTAAACATTTTGTAAAGCACTTTTTAATGGTTGTACCAACTGATCAATATCGCCTGCCCCTACGGTTAACAGCAGCCCAGGTTGTTCTGATCTTACTTTATCAATAGCGGCCTGCTTACTCAAAATCTGACGGTTTTCTAACTTCATCAGATCAAGAATAAGAGCAGATGTTACACCCTCAATTGGTAATTCGCGGGCCGGATAAATATCCAGCAGCAGCACTTCATCGCTCATATCCAAAACCTCGGCAAATCCGTCCACAAAGTCGCGGGTACGGGTGTACAGGTGTGGTTGAAAAATTGTTGTGAGTTTTCTGTTTGGATACAATTTTTTGATGGATGAAATGGTCGCCCTTAACTCTTCGGGGTGATGCGCATAGTCATCGATATAAATATGGTCAGGTGTTTTTACGATGTACTCAAATCGCCTTTTGACACCCTTAAATGAACCTAAGGCACGCTTAATAGCATCGCCGGAAATACCTAACATTAACCCAACTTTACTTGCCGCTACAGCATTCTCTATATTGTGCAGACCGGCAATGCCCAGTTTGATATTTTTGATAATAACGTCGCCACTTACAAAGTCGAAATAGAAGTCGCCATCCTCAACACGGATGTTTTGGGCCATAGCGTCGGCAAGTTCAGTGATGCTGTAGGTAAAGCCATTCTCCAACGGCAAGCCCTTACGATGAATCAGCGTACCGCCCGTCTTGATCTGCGAAGCGTACAAACGGAATGACTCGGTCAAATGAGCGTGATCACCATAAATATCCAAGTGATCGGCATCCATCGAGGTAACGATAGCAATATCAGGGTACAGCGTGAGGAATGAACGGTCATACTCATCAGCTTCAACCACCACAATATTACTATTGCCAAACAGCACGTTAGTTTGGTAGTTGGAAGCGATGCCACCCAAAAATGCCGAGCAATCTTTACCCGAATCTTTCAGTATGTGCGCTACCATGGTTGAGGTGGTGGTTTTGCCATGTGTGCCCGCTACGCCGATGGTGAACCTGCCTTTGCTGATCAGCCCCAGCACCTGCGAACGTTTCCACAAGGTGAAACCTTTACGCATAAAGAAGTTCAGGATATCTGAATCTTTTGGGATAGCCGGAGTGTAAATAATCAGCGTACCCTCGTCCAAATCGCGGAAGCTTTTGGGTACGTTTTCACAATTATCCTCGAAAGTTATCTGTATACCTTCGTTGTGCAGCTCGTCGGTAAGGTCGGTTGCCGTTTTATCATAACCGCAAACAATACAACCCAAATGGGCGAAGTAACGGGCCAGGCCACTCATGCCAATGCCGCCTATGCCTATCAGGTAAACTCGTTGTACGTTTTGCAATTCCATTTTATATATTCCTAATCAACCAATTAACTAATGAACTAATTAACTAACTTAAAAAAGCCCCACCCTTGCCGCGCAAAGGCGGAGCTAAGATTTAATTGTTAATTGTTATTTGTATAACCTCTTTCGCGATCACTTCATCGGCATTGGGCAGGGCCATTTTGCCAATGTTGTCGCTTAATCTCTTTTGTAAATCTTTATTCTGTAAAAGCTCTAAAGCTTTATCTACTAATTTTTCTTCGGCGTCACGGTCGGCCACAAAAACGGCGGCTTGCTCGTGCACCAGGGCCAGCGCGTTTTTTGTTTGATGATCTTCAGCTACATTTGGCGACGGCACCAGGATAACCGGCTTTTTCACCACACACAGCTCTGCGATGGTACCGGCACCGGCACGCGATATAATAACATCGGCAGCGGCATAAGCCAGGTCCATGCGGTTTACAAACTCCATGATGCGCACGTTAGGGTGATAGTTTTCGCCCAGTTGCTCGATAATGGTCTTGTAATAAAATTTACCGGTTTGCCATATCAATTGTATATCGGCAGCTATGATCTTGTCCAAATGTGCCAGAATACTGTTGTTCAAAGTACGTGCACCAAGGCTGCCACCGGTAACCATGATGGTTTTCTTTTGGGCCGACAAATTGTACAGTTCCAGAGCCTGCAGGTGTTTACCCGTAATATCAACCGACTCACGCCTAATAGGGTTGCCGGTCTTGATCAGCTTATCTGCCGGAAAGAACTGCTCCATACCGTCAAAAGCCACGCATATCTTTTCGGCCTTTTTACCCAGCCATTTGTTGGTAATACCGGCATATGAGTTCTGCTCTTGTATCAGATAAGGAATACCTTTTAGCGATGCCGCATACAATAGCGGACCAGAAGCGTATCCACCCACACCCACCGCAGCATCAGGTTTAAAATCCTTAATGATCTGCAGCGACTTATTCACGCTGTTAAATAGCTTAACCGGAAACATCAGATTTTTCCAGATAGATTTACGCTGGATACCCTGAATATCTAAACCAATAATTTTATAACCGGCAGCAGGCACCTTTTCCATCTCCATACGGCCATTAGCTCCTACAAAAAGGATCTCAATAGCCGGATCAAGCTTTTTCAAGGCATTGGCAATAGCAATAGCCGGGAAGATATGTCCTCCGGTACCGCCGCCGCTAATGATTATCCGCTTTGCTTTTTTTGATTCCACCGATTATTTATTTTGATTTCACCGATTTAATTTTGATTGCATCGATTTATTTTAATTCATTCTTTTCAATTCATCTGCACATCTGCGTATCCGCACATGTGCACATCATCTACGTCGTCGCCAGATTGCCCACCTCTTTAATTTCCCCCACCACTACCTTTTTCGGGTCCTCGATATCACGGCTTACCGATAGTATAATTCCGAATGCCACGCTTGTAAATAATATTGACGTGCCGCCCATGCTCACAAACGGCAGCGGCACACCTGTTACCGGGCCCAAACCAACCGCTACGGCCATGTTGGCAAATGCCTGTATGGTTAAGCTAAAGCTTAATCCGGCAGCCAATAATGCACCAAATGCTTTTGGTGCCTTAGTTACTATCTTGATGCAGCGATACAGCAAGAACAGGTAGATACCTATTAAAATTACACCGCCCACCAGGCCATATTCTTCTATAATGATGGCATAAATCTCATCCGAATATGCTTCGGGCAAATAGTTCACCTCGCTGCTTTTTCCCGGGCCTTTGCCCAATAATCCGCCTGATGCAATGGCGATCTTGGCATGATCTGCCTGGAAAGACTTGTCAGGATTGGCAGCCTCAGGATGCATGAACGTATGAATACGCGACACATAAGTTTTACGACGCGGACCCAGGAAAATCACCCCGGTGAGCAACACTGCACCCGCCAAACAGGTAATAGCAATTTGTTTAATACTGATACGACCGATGATTAACAACAACACACTAACACCAAACAGCATCAAAGCTGTCGAAAGGTTTGCTAACGCGATGAGGATAAACACCAGACAAACCGCACCCATAATAGGGATGAATGATTGCTTAACGTCTTTTATATTTTCTTGCTTACGCGATAATGACCTTGCCAGGTAAGTAATCAGCGCCAGCTTAGCTAAATCGGATGTTTGGAAACTCAGGCCCGTACCGGGGATAGCTATCCACCGGCTCGCGTCGTTTACGTGGCTGCCAAAAACCAATGTATAAACCAACAGTGGAAGAGTAATATACATCAGCAACTTAGAAATACCTGAATAGTAGCGGTAATCCAATTTGTGCGAGATATACATCAGCGTGATACCACCAACAATCATCGCCAAATGCTTCATCAATATCGATTCAACACCCACCCCACGCTTGTAAGCCAGCGTACCGATAGCGCTATATACCGACAACAGCGATACCAGCGACAGTAATATGACGATAAGCCATATCCAGCGATCTCCTTTGATGTTTTGCAGTACTTGGTTCATTTGCCGTTATGTTACTTGTCATTTCGAGGAACGAAGCAATCGCGAACTTTGCTTCCTTGCGTTTGCCACGCTATCGCTCGCAATGACATATTTATTTTTTATTCATTTCATCTGCACATTTGCATATCTGCACATTTGCACATCAATTTACAACTCTTTCACCGCAGCCTTAAACTGGTTGCCGCGATCTTCATAATTTTTAAACAGGTCAAAACTTGCACAGGCCGGCGATAGCAATACTGTATCGCCTTTAGTAGCTAAGTGATAAGCTGTCTGCACGGCATCGGTTGCAGAGCCGGTGTTAACTATAATGTCAACATCATCCTCAAAAGCCTCATGAATGCGCTGGTTGTCTTTGCCCAGGCAAACTATAGCTTTTACCTTTTGCTTAACCAGATCTCTCAACATCGAATAGTCATTACCTTTGTCAACTCCACCCAGTATTAACACCACATCGCTGGTCATACTTTCCAGCGCATACCAGGTTGAATTTACGTTGGTAGCTTTCGAGTCATTAATAAAACTGATGCCCGAAACTTTAGCGACAAACTCCAGCCTGTGTTCAATGTTCTTGAAGGTGGCCAGGCTGTCGCGCAGCGTATCGTTCCTTAACTCCAGCACTTTTGCTACTATGCCTGAGGCCATAGAGTTGTAGATGTTGTGCTTGCCCTGCAGCGCTAATTCGGTGATTGACATTTCAAAATGTTGTTGTGGTGTGTTAATGACAATATTGTCGTTTTCGAGATCTGCTCCCGTGGTTATTTGCTTTTCTATCGAGAACGGATACAGCTTAGCCGCCAGGCTCAGGCCCTCCATTCCTTTTATAGTTTCCGGATCATCAGCGCAGTAAATGAACACGTCGCCAGCCCTCTGATTTTGTGTTATGCGGAACTTTGAAGCCGCATAATTTTCCATTTTATAATCGTACCTGTCCAGGTGATCGGGCGTGATGTTTAACAGCACCGCTATATCTACCTTAAACTTGTACATATCATCCAGCATAAAACTGCTTAACTCCAGTACATAAGTGTCAAAGTTTTCAGTTGCTACCTGGTAGGCAAAGCTTTTGCCGATGTTACCCGCCAGCCCTACGTTTAATCCTGCATTTTTCAGGACAAAATAGGTTAGGCTGGTGGTGGTAGTTTTACCGTTTGAGCCCGTTATGCCGATGATTCGGGCATTAGTATATCTACCGGCAAACTCTATCTCAGATATCACCGGGGTACCTTTTTCTTTTAGTTTTTTGATGATGGGCGCCTTGTCAGGAATACCCGGACTTTTAATCACCTCGACAGCGCTCAATATTTCTGCCTCGGTATGCTTACTTTCTTCAAAGCTGATGTTCCACTTTAGCAGCTGATCTTTATAATGCGGCGCTATCACACCCAAGTCTGACACAAAAACATCATAGCCCTGCTGCTGCGCAAGGTATGCCGCACCCACCCCGCTCTCGCCGGCACCGAGGACGGCAATCCTGCTGTCTTTGGGCTGTTGGCCTGGGTTTGATATTTCGTTTTTGTTAGTCATTCGTTTTAGTTCATAGGCCATGGTTCATAGTTCATGGTCTTATCAATTATTTTATTTTCCTGCCATGATCCATCAACTATGAACCATGAACTTCTATCTATCTCAACTTCAAAGTCACCACCGTTAAAATGGCCAGCATAATGCCGATGATCCAGAAGCGGGTAACAATCTTGGCTTCATGGAAACCTTTCTTTTGATAGTGGTGATGCAAAGGCGACATCAGGAATATCCTGCGGCCCTCGCCATATTTCTTTTTAGTGTATTTAAACCAGCCCACCTGCATCATTACAGAAATATTCTCTACCAGGAAGATACCGCACAACAACGGCAGCATCAGTTCCTTACGAATCAGAATAGCAAAAACCGCGATGATACCACCGATAGCCAAACTGCCGGTATCGCCCATAAACACTTGCGCCGGGTATGAATTGTACCACAAGAAACCAACGCAGGCCCCAACAAATGCACCCGCAAAAATTACCAGCTCGCCTGAGTTAGGGATAAACATAATGTTCAGGTACTCTGATATGATATAGTTACCCGAAACATAAGCCAGGATAGCCAGCGTAATACCAATAATGGCCGACGTACCGGTAGCTAAACCGTCAATACCATCGGTAATGTTGGCCCCGTTAGATATAGCTGTAATGATGATAATTACAAACAGCAGAAACACTATCAGCGTGTAATTCTCATAACCCGGACCAATAAATTTTAACACCTTGCCATAATCCAACTCATTATTTTTGTAGAAAGGCATGGTGGTTTTGTGCGACATTACATCCTGCGTTAATACCGGCTTATTGCCGCGCATATGGAAATCAATCTTGGCGTCATACTGCACCGGCGGTTTCACTTCCTGGCGGATGGTGATATCTTTATTGCTATACATCACAAAGCCAACAATAAGCGCCAAGCCAACCTGGCCTACAATTTTAAACCGGCCTGCCAGGCCCTCTTTGTTCTTTTTGAATACTTTGATATAGTCGTCTAAAAAGCCGATAGTACCCAGCCAAACGGTGGTTACAATCATCAGAATCACATAAATATTATCCAGCTTGGCAAACAGCAATGTAGGGATCAGAATACCGGCAATAATGATGATACCACCCATGGTAGGTGTGCCTTGTTTTTGCATTTGGCCTTCGAGACCCAGGTTGCGCACGGTTTCGCCAACTTGCTTGAAACGCAGATAATCGATCAAACGGCGACCGTAAACTGTAGTCACTATCAACGACGTAATAACTGCCATAGACATCCTAAACGTGATGTACTGAAACACACCTGCCCCAGGAATGCTGTAATTCTTATATAAATAAGTAAACAGGTAGTATAACATTTACGCCATCAGTTTAAAGTTGTTCAACAATTCTTCTTTATCGTCGAAGTGGTTTTTCACCCCTTTTATTTCTTGATACTTTTCGTGCCCCTTGCCGGCTAACAGGATAATATCTCCCGGTTTAGCTAATTGGCAGGCAGTCCTAATGGCTTCATGTCTGTCAACAATACTTGCCACATTAAACCTGGATATTACCGGCACACCCGCTTCCATATCTCTGATAATCTGCATTGGGTCTTCAGAGCGCGGATTGTCGGAAGTCAAAATCACTTTATCGCTCCATTCACAGGCTACCTTTGCCATTACCGGGCGTTTGGTTTTGTCGCGGTCACCGCCGCAGCCTATCACGGTAATTACCTGTTCATTGCCTTTGCGAATGTTGTGGATGGTGCTCAGTACATTCTGCACGGCATCAGGCGTATGCGCATAGTCGACAATACCGATGACTTTATTGGGCGATATGGTATAATCGAACCTGCCTTCGGCACCTGATAATTTGCTCAGACTGGTCAGCACTTTTGCGTGATCCTGATCGAGCAACATAGCCGCAGCATATACCGCCAGCAGGTTATAAGCATTAAAGCTGCCTACCATTTTGAACCATACTTCTTCATTGTCAATCAGCAGTAGCAAACCGCTAAACTGATTTTCAAGGACTTTACCTTTAAAGTCGGCCATATTTTTAAGGCCGTAAGTCTTTTTATGCGCTTTGGTGTTTTGCAGCATCACGTTGCCGTTTTTATCGTCGGCATTGGTTAGCGCAAAGGCGTTTTTTGGCAAGCCGTCAAAGAATGCTTTTTTGGCTTTCAGATAGTTTTCAAATGTTTTATGATAATCCAGGTGGTCATGAGTTAGGTTCGAGAATATTGCGCCGGTAAAGCTCAGCCCTTCAATACGATGCTGCGCAACGGCGTGCGAGCTAACTTCCATAAAGCAATAATCGCAACCTAAATTTACCATCTCATTCAATAGGCGATTCAGTTCGACTTGATCTGGTGTGGTATGGGTTGATGGGATGATTTTGCCGTTGATCTGATTTTCAACCGTCGACAGCAAACCACATTTATAACCCAGGTCGCGAAATAACTGATACAGCAGCGTAGCTATAGTAGTCTTTCCATTAGTGCCCGTAACACCAACCAGTTTTAATTTCTTTGACGGATTATCATAGAAATTGGCCGACACAATACCCAAAGCCACAGCCGAGTCCTTCACCATCAGGAAATCAACCTCGCCGGCGGTATGCCCCGGCAGCTCTTCGCATATTACCGCTACAGCACCCTGCTCGATGGCTTTCTGGATATAATCGTGACCATCAACCTGCGTACCTCTTACGGCCACAAACAAACAACCCCGCACAACCTTGCGCGAATCAAACACAACGGCGCTGATCTCCACATCCGATGCGCCTTGCAGCTCGGTAAATGGCAATCCGGTTAATATGTCGCTCAGGTTTCTCATTGCAGCTCGATAAATATTTTTGTTCCTTTTGATGCAGCATTACCCGCCGTTATCGACTGGGTGGTAACTACGCCGCTTCCCTTCACTCCTACTTTATAACCGGCGTTGCCCAATGCATATAATGCATCGCTCAGGCTCATGCCGGTTACGGCCGGTACAGTACCGGCTTTATATTTTTCCTCATCATATGGTATACCCTCGCTGGTATCGATACCGGTATTTGCTGACGCGTACAACGGTTTTATACCCAGCTTGCTGTATACTTTTTTTACCGCAGTGATATTGCCCTGCTTGATCTTAGGCATAGTGGTATTACCCACAAAATGACTCGGAGCAGGATGATTCAATTCGAGGTCGCTGGCATAAACGCGGTCGGCAATTTTTCTGAATACGGGACCGGCAACCCAGGCCGCCAGGTGCGAACCCACGCGCGGATTACTGATCACCACGATCATGGAATATTTTGGATGGTCAGCAGGGAAATAACCGCAAAACGATGCCTGGTGAGCATCCTTAGCGCCGTAACCTAATGAGCCGTTTGCTATCTGCGCGGTACCGGTTTTACCTGCTACGCTGTACAATTTATTTTTGATGACCGTTTTACCGGTACCTTCCAGCACTACCCCTTCCAACAAACCTTTAACTTTAGCCAAAGCTTCGTCCGAGCATACCTTTTCGTTAATCACACGTGCCTGAAAGCGCTCGACCGTATTACCCATGCTGCGAATCTCCTTCACAAAAATTGGAGCAATCTCCTTGCCGTTATTGGCTACCGAATTGTAGAAGGTCAGCATTTGCAGTGGCGACAACTTCGATTCATAACCGTATGCCATCTGCGCTACCGACTGCAACTTATTCCAGCTTTTCGATGATGGATTTTTGATGAGCGGCTGCCCCTCGCCGGGAATTTGCAGCTGGTTTTTTTCATTTAAATGATAACGATACAACGCATCGGTAAACTCGCGCGGGTTATTCACATAAAACGGATAAGCCAGTTTTACCGCACCCACGTTTGACGACTCTTCAAAAGCACGCTTGGCGCTAATGACGCCACCGGCATCCTCTGCATCCCTGATATGCAAGAAAACCCTGCCATTACGCGGATTGATCATATCATACTGCCCATGCTGAATATCAACCTTAGTACTGGTATCAATTTTATGCTGATCCAGCAAAGTCATATAAGTGGCCAGCTTAAAAGTAGACCCCGGTTCGGCTTCAGCGCCTATGGCGTAGTTAAATTTCTCCTGGTACTCGCCTTCTTTAGTGCGGGTAAAGTTGGCAATGGCGCGTACTTCGCCGGTTGCTACTTCCATCAGCACTACGGTACCAAAATCAGCCTGAATGCTGTCTAACTGTTTCTTTAAAGCTTTTTGGGCGACGTCCTGAAAGTTTACATTAATGGTCGATATGATATCAGCACCATCTTTGGCTGTCACCTCGTCTTCATCATCATTAACCGGCACATAAACACCGCCTGCTATACGCTGCATCAAGCGGCGACCGTTCTCGCCATCTATATAGTTAGCATAAGCACCTTCCAAACCAACCGGATTCTTTACGTTTTCATTTTTATAGCCGATGGTACGGGCAGCCAATGAACGAAATGGCAGAATACGTTTATTTTGTTGCTGCACAATCAATCCACCTTTATATTTACCCATACTAAATATCGGGAACTTGCGGATCTGCTTCAACTCCTGGAAAGTAACCTTACGCCTGATGAGTTGGTAACGAGAACTGTCTTTACGAGCCTCGCGCAGCATTCTGGAATAATACCGTTCTGAATGATCAGGATACAGGTTTGCCAGACTGGCAGCCAGCGAATCGACCTTTGAGTAGAAGCTTTTATCCTCAACAATACCGCCGGCAAACATATCCATATGCAGCTCATATTCAGGTACTGAGGTAGCCAGCAAAGCACCATCTTCCGACAAAATATTACCGCGCGTAGCCTCAACAATTTCGTAACGGGTCGACATTTTAGAAGCCATCGACTTCCACTTTTCGCCCTGCACAAATTGCAGGCGGCACATTTGTATCACTACCGCCAATGCAAACAGCAATATCAAGCCAAAGGCCAGATACACACGCAGCAATATGTTGGTTCTGATACTCATTGGTCAGCATCCTCCTTTATGGTAATTTTTTGCGCCGGCTGCAGCGATTCTTTTATACCCAATGTATCTGCCCGCTTTGCCACTTCGCTCAGCGTGCTTTTGTAGGCCAGATCTGCCTGTGTTATTTTATATTCCCAGTTCAGTTCTCTAACTTCTTTGGTTAACTTATCAATATCACGAATATTTCTTTCAGCCAGGTGACGATTGGCGATATATATCATGCCCAGCAAAGCCACATACAACACAAAAGGCAAGGCCCGCGTAGCCTCGTCTGTAGTTATAAATCCGTTAGCTAAAAATTTAGTCAATAGGTTTTCAGGAATCCCCTTTACAGGTTTTTCCTCAACGATCAACTCGCTCTCCAACTCCTCTTTCTCGATCTCTGAACGCAAACGATTGGTCATATCCCTACTTTTTAACTGCAATTCTCAACTTAGCACTACGTGCCCTATTATTTTGTGCGATCTCCCGAGCAGACGCCGTAATAGCGCCACGACTCACCGCATCAAACGGTTTCTGATCGTTACCAAAAAAATCTTTCTCCACCTCGCCGCTGAACTTTCCTTTGGCGATGAAATTTTTAACCAACCTGTCTTCCAGCGAGTGGTAAGACATCACCACCAACCGGCCGCCCGGCTCCAACACTTCGGCAGTTTGAGTTAAAAACTCTTTCAATGCCTCCAGTTCCTGGTTAACCTCAATACGCAGCGCCTGAAAAACCTGCGCCAGATATTTATTCTCTTTTCCGCGCGGAATACGATCTGAGATCACATTTTTCAGATCGGCCACGGTATTTATCGGCGTGTTCAGGCGCGCGGTTACTATGGTATGCGCCAGCGATTTGGCGTTTTGTATCTCTCCGTATACACCGAATATGCGGTGCAGGTCAGCTTCGGTATATGTATTCACTACCGTTTTAGCCGACAGCTCTGACTGCTGATTCATGCGCATATCCAGCTCAGCATCAAAACGGATGGAAAACCCACGCTCAGCCTCATCAAACTGATGCGACGACACGCCCAAATCGGCCAGGATACCACTTACAGGGATGGCGCCATGCAAGCGACAAAAGTTTTTCAGGTATCTAAAGTTCTGATCAATAAATTCAAAACGATCGTCGTCGATCATATTGCGTTGCGCATCAGCATCCTGATCAAAGGCCAGCAAGCGGCCATTTTCGCCCAGATGCTTTAATATTTCTCTTGAATGGCCGCCACCACCAAAGGTCACGTCCACATAAGTACCGTCTTTACGGATATTCAATCCTTCTATACATTCCTGCAGCATTACGGGGCTATGATAATTACTCATCATTCCTCCTTCCGCCCATTACCTCTTCGGCAAGGTTTGCAAAGTTTTCAGGCTCATCATCCATCTGCGCATCGTAAGCCTCTTTCGCCCAAACTTCTATTTTATTAAACTGGCAAGCCAGCACCACATCGGCGCCGATACCCGCATAATCCAAAAGCGACTTAGGCAAAAGCACCCTACCGGCGCTATCTAGCGGCAATTCTGACGCGCCACGGGTGAAATAGCGAATAAATTCGCGGGTCTTTTTCTCGTACGAGTTAAGCTTACTCAGCTCATCCACAATCTTATCCCATTCTTTACGGGTGTAGATAACCAAATGCTTTTCAAAGCCACGATTGATGACAAGCCCCTCACTTACAGCTTCTGGAAGCTGTTTTTTGAGGCCAACGGGTATCATCATACGCCCTTTAGCATCCAGTTTACAATCAAATTCGCCTAAAAAATTCGACATTCTACACTTCGACAATTATGGTAGTGTAAAAGTAAATCACTTTTACCACTTTATTACACTTTTTACCACCAAAAAGTTTTCAACATTTAAAAGAAGTACACTTTCTCCCACCAGAAACAAAAAAAACCCGGTGGATAACCGGGCTTTTCTTTTAAATATTTAACCTACAACAGGTTACAGGGATTAACCATTAAGTGACTTGCGATAGGAGTATGAACTCCAGGCAGAGAGTAGTTATTTAATTCTCACCGCGTCATCAAGAGCGTAGCCTGACGATCTCTGAATAAGCGTAACTATCGTGTAGAGATTGCTTCGTCGTTCCTCCTCAGCAATGACGTCTTTGTTATTTTGTCATTCTGATTTCTATGATATAACCAAATGGGTCTGATAAGGTAATTGATTTTTGATGACGGCAAATATTCGGTGAACGATTTTGTTTCTAACA
>Ga0207647_10000036_pt1 | contig 98204 bp, 90 predicted proteins | sample KBSCornC2_FD_184295 | JGI IMG/M metagenome (GOLD analysis project Ga0207647, IMG submission 184295) | Corn rhizosphere microbial communities from Kellogg Biological Station, Michigan, USA - C2 (SPAdes) (version 2) | ecosystem: Host-associated > Plants > Roots > Rhizosphere ...
CGAATACCTACAATGGATCAATGTATTTACAGGAGGGGCTTTCGCGTCTGCAAAGCTATTTCCCGCAGATCGATCAATTAGCTGGTGAGTACCAAAGCACTGATCCTGGCCATGTTTTTACTACAAATACCAAGGCTTTTAAATACTTCAGCAAACATTATTCAACTGACCTGATTCCTGAACAGGGTCATGCAGGCATCTTTTACCTGCACCCCAATAGCAAGGGCGATGTAATGCTGGGGCAGTTTTGGGGTGAAGCTATCTACAAGATTATTATGAACTGATAGAAAATAAGAAGGCTTCCTGGAAGGAAGCCTTTCTTGTTTTTAGATTTTTCGATTAATCGTCATGTCCGTGACCGTGACCGTGACCATGTCCGCGTCCGTGGCCATTGCCATGATCATTATCATCACCACGTCCGTGATCTTTATACCAGCCTTCATGACGACCGTTGTCATGCCAGTGTTCGCGGTATCTGTCGTCGTGGCTGTCGCGGATAATTACCTGGTCCCGGCGCCCGCGGTAACCTGAATATCTTACCCTGTAATCGGCATCATAACGCCATGGATTAGGGCGGTTAACCACCACTTTGTATCCGTGATAAATATCGTAGTCGCGGTACCTGTAAGGTAAATAGGCTCTATGTACCCACGCACCATTATCAAGATAAACATACTGATGAACCGGGATATCATAATAAACACCTATATCGGGCATGTAATAATAATCAGCGTGCTCGTAGCCTACAGGTCCCCATTCAGGTTGGGCACCAATATTTACCCCTACACTTAAATGTACCTGGGCATTGGCTAACTTAAATGACAAGCAGCTTATCAATATCGCTGCTGTAAAAACTAACTTCTTCATAGTAAAATATTATTGTTTGGAATGTATGACAATAATAAACGTAAAAAGTTTAATTATTTTATGTTTGGTAACTTAAAAACATATATAAAAATAAATGCCTTCTGTTATAGAAGCATTTATTTTAGGGCAACTGTGTGATTATTAGTGCCTGTGACATTCGTCATGGCCCGACCGCCAGCCAGTGATTTTTATATTTTTCATCGTGACTGTCCCGGATAAGAGAGTAGTTGTATTGTGCTATGACAAGAATTTTACGGCTAAGTGCAGCACAAAAAAACCGGTTAATATTGCTATTCCCGGTTCTGTGTGTTTTGAGAAAGTATTACTGCTCATCAGTATTGTTTTCTTTTTCTTCAACCTTTTTGGAGATCATGGCAAGTTGAGGTTTGCCGATCACTTTGTAATCGCCATCGCCCTTCAAAATAGATGCAACCTGGCTCCGGTCAGTCATCGTTTTTATGGCCTGAGCCAGCTCTTTATCGTACTTAAAATTGGTTTCGTAACGGCCTTTCTCATAGAAGTATCTTGATGCTATTTCATTTTCGAGCACCTGTTTTATTTCCTCTTTGTTCTGTTGGAGGTCGTTCTTTTTGCTGGCCAGCAGTTTGGCTTTTAAGGCATCGTATTCAGTCTGAATGTCAGTGAACTGTTTTTCCTTGGTAGCTTCAGCTTTCAGATTGGTTATCAATTTCTCGGTTCCGGTAGTATAACTATAGTTTTTAGTGCTTAGGAACTTTACAAAATCATTGTATTCGTTGTCAGTCAGGTGGAACGTCCTGACATCGCCAATGTCCTTGTGTGCATTGCGGAACTGGGTAGCGTAATCGAATATTAGAAGCTTTGAAACCAAAGTTTGAGTGATGTTTGCAAAATGCTCCTGTTTTACAAAAATATCGGGGTAAACCCCGCCGCCATCATAAACTGAACGACCGTCTTTGGTTTTGAATTCGTGCATCAACGAGTCGGCAACTTTTACAACGCTGCCGTCATCCTTGCGATGGGTATAATCAAGCGCCTGCACACATCGGCCAGAAGGTATATAATATTTAGCAATAGTAATCTTTACCAGGCTATTGTAAGGTAAATTGAATGTTTGCTGTACCAGTCCTTTACCATAGCTGCGCTGTCCTATAATCACCGCACGGTCCAGATCTTGCAAGGCCCCCGCCACAATCTCAGAAGCTGAGGCAGAGCGGCCATTTACCAAAACTACCAAAGGCAGATTCGGTTCTAACGGCGTATTTTGGGTGCTGTAAGTAAAATTTTTGTCTTTTATCTTCCCCTTCTGTGATACTACCTCAACTCCTTTCGGCACAAACAGGTTAACAATCTTCACAGCTTCCTGCAAAATACCACCGCCATTCGATCTAAGATCCAGGATAACGCCGCTTGGGTTATTCTTTTTAAGATTGGTAAGTGCTGTAGTTACTTCCTCAGCTGAATTTTCCAGGAACTTATCAAGTTTGATATAGGCCATGTTGCCATCAACCACGCCGGAGTAAGTTACGTTGGGTTGTTTTATCTCATCGCGGATCAGATTCTTCTCGACAGCTTCGGCGTCACCGCGCCTGATCAGCAGTTTGATAGCTGCGCCTTTTGATCCTTTTAATAATTGGCTCACCTGGTCGTTGGTTTTTCCGGTCAGATCAACGTTATTTATTTTTACCAACCGGTCACCAGCCCTGATGTCTGCTTTTTGCGCGGGAAAACCTTCAAAAACGTCTGAAACGTATACCTTTCCTTCGCGTGCAAATATACCAGCACCTATGCCGCCGTATTGGGTGCTTACATAGTGAAGTTTATAATCTTCAATCTCTGATTCGGGAACAAATTCGGTGTAAGGGTCAAGTCCATCCAGCATGGCATCGACACCTGTTTTGATCATTTTTGCAGAGTTAATATCATCTACATAATTAATATTAACCTCTTTGTATACAGACGAGAAAACATCCAGATTTTTGGCGATCTGGAACAGATCATCCTGGAAGCCAAAGATCACGAGAGCAAGTAGTGTTATACCGGCCAGGAAACCCCACTTTTTATAAATACTTTTCATCACAGCACCTGTTGATTACGAATAAAAGAGAACCATTCAGATAAAGAATCTAAATTTCTCATTACCAGAATATAAAATTACGATTTTGATTTTAATAAATGATGAGGCCTGCAAACTTTTACATCCAATCAAAACAAGTCTGGTCCTGTGATTAAACGTCGGTTAAAGACGGTTATTATCGATATTGGCCAATGCCTTTTTTAGCGTGAAAACCACGTACTTGCGGTCTCGGTTTACCAGTTCCATTATCCGGCTGATCAGGTTATCCTCCTGGCCTTCGTTATATTGTAATTCTTCGTCGGTGAGGTGATTGTATTTACGTTGTAATTTGATCTTTACACGTGCCCAGTCTTTGTTGCTGATACTGATCTCTGCCATTTCAAAAAATAAGTTTTAGCAAAAATAGAAAAAAATCTGCTGATGCCCTGTGCAATATTTTGGCTCGTTAATTGTTAAACTTAAGTTTAATAGTACATCTAACCTATTTGTAAAACTAAATTTAACAATAAATGAAAAAGTTACTTTTAAGTGCCGCGTTGCTGATGGCAGTTTGCATCGGTGCAAGGGCACAAGTTAGCCTCGGCATAAAAGGCGGGGTCAACTTCTCTAAGATCAATACCGATAACTTTAACGAATCCACAAAGACCGGCTACCAGGCGGGTATATTTGCTCGTATTGGTAATGCATTTTATGTACAGCCAGAAGTTTACTTAAGCAGCAGTGGCGGTAAAATAAATGTTACCAACAATGCGGATGCTACTGCCGACATTAAGTTCACAAATTTGAACGTCCCATTGTTATTGGGCCATTCATTCGGCTCAAAAAATCTCAATTTCAGGCTCATGGCAGGTCCGATTTATACTTATGTTCTAAGCAAAGATCAGAGCGTCAGCAGTCAGTTTGGCGCTGCTTATCAGGATTTCGGCCATTATAAAAGCAGCACCATCGGCTTCCAGGCGGGTGGTGGTGTGGATATAGGCCCGATCACAGCCGACCTACGCTATGAAGGCGGCTTAACCAAAATAAGTGACGATTTCGGTCAACGCCAAAACCTTTGGGCGCTGAGTGTTGGATTTAAATTCTTGTAAGCCACATGGCTAAAAAAGACAAGCCCCGAAGTATTACTTCGGGGCTTTTTTGTCTATAAAAACATACAAATCTGTGGCGATTTTTAGATAAAATCTAATCCATTAAAATTCTTATTGAGTATGATTTTATTGTTTACATCAAGCCATTTATCAAGCAAAGTTGCGTATACATCCCTAAAATCGATTTGATATTTCAGGTCGCCGTTATCTAATAAGGTCAGGTTGGGCGCATCATTAAATATGCCGACCTTTTTAAGCTTTCCGCCAAAAGCCAAAACATTATTTGCTGTTCCATGATCTGTACCATTGCTGGCATTTTGTTCTACCCTACGGCCAAACTCCGAGAAAGTCATCACCAGTGTATCATCCAGTTTGCCGGTTTGTTTCAGATCTTTTATGAATGCGGCTACCGCATCGCCATAAATTTTTAACTGCCTGCCCTGCTGGTTTTGCTGACCAACGTGCGTATCAAATCCACTAAGCGAAACATAATAGACTCTTGTTTGCAAGCCCGAGTTGATAAATTTCGAGACCGTTTTCAATTGATTGCCAAACGGAGTTGCCGGGTATTCGGCATTAATAGTATAGGTTTTGGATGTTTTCTGTATATAATCAGCCGAAGAATATGTCTCGATCATAGTTTTATACAGATAGCCCAGGTTACCCTCGTTCAAAAGTTCATTGTCGTGTTCGTGTACCAGGTTTTTAAAAAACGGCTCACGGGTTGTTTGGTATAATTTATTTGGATCCTGTACCGCTATGCCTTTCATGCCGGCTCCTTTCATAGCTAATGACAAAGTATCATCAACCTCAATAGCTGCATATGGATTTTTATTACAGGCTTGACAATTAGAATCCAGGTAACGCCCTATCCATCCAGTGGTAAGGAATTGATTTGAATCACTTGCGGTCTGCCAAATGTCCATCGACCGGAAATGCGAACGATCAGGATTAGGATAGCCAACGGAATTAATGATGCTCATCCAACCCTGATCATAAATCTCTTTTAAAGCACTTAGGTTGGGATTTAATCCCTGCATATCATTCAATTTGATCACATCAGTTTGACTGATGGCTATGGAGCTGCGCTTTTGGTAATAAATATCATTGCCAAAAGGAACGATTGTATTTAAACCGTCGTTGCCTCCGGAAAGCTGTATAATAACGAGGTTTTTGTACCCGCTGATCTGCTCGTGGGCGATCCCCTCCAATGGCTTCAGGAAAGCCGGAATCAAAAATGCGCCGGAGGCCAGGGCGGAGTTTTTTATGAAATCACGTCTTTTCATATAATCAATTATTGAATGAGTGAATTAGTGATTATGTCACACGTATTAATGAATGAATATTCACTCATCCGCTAACTCACTAATTAAAATCAACAAAGCTGATATTCGGGTGTCGAAACCAGTTCAATTGCCAATGTTTTTATATCTGCCGATTGCGCGGCAGCATTTTGTAATGCCGCACTCAATGCAGGCTCAAGCATAAATTGAGCGATGTCTGTTTTTGATAGATTTTTTGGAATAGTTTGTAAAAATTTATCCCAATCGGGTTGCGCCTGCACTTTTGTGCTTACTGCTGTCTGCCTGTTGCGCATCGTTGCCAGGTAGGCCTCGTCTTCGGGACCAGCCTTTCCCGCAAAATCGATCAGGCCACCGTCAAGTACTATCGAAGGTATTTTAAGACGGTACATCAAAGATGAGCTGTCGATCCAATTTTTTCCTCCCGGCCATCCGGCTACGTTCGGCGGATTGAATAATACTTGTCCCAAAGCTCTCTGGAATTCAAGCAATACTTCAGGGCGCTGGTATGTAATATAAAATTGCCGGTTCAATCCCACTAAAAAGTTTATCGGCGATTTGATCATGTTACCTATGTTTTTGTCGTCGTAAAACCAGTCGGCAGTAAAAACATATTCCAGCAAAGGTTTTATCTCATAATTGGCTTTGTAAAATACTTCGGCCATTTCGTGCACATGGGCCGGGTCAGGAACCTCATTTACCAGGTATTTATAAAGTTTATTACTGATAAAAACAGCTGTTTGTTTTTGCTCTAGCAGCCGGTTAATAATATCCTCACCGTCTAAATTGCCTGTTTTGCCCAGGAAGGTCTTTTGACCATTATCATGCTGAAAAGGACGAACTTTAAACACGCCATCCTTATCAAAACCCCATCCGGTAAATGCCCGTGCTGATTCCTTAATGTCCTGTTCCGTATAATTGCCACGTCCGATGGTGAAAAGTTCCATCAGCTCACGCGCAAAATTCTCGTTCGGGTGCCCTTTATGATTTTGTTGATTATTCAGAAATTGAAGCATGGCCGGCGATTTGGATACTGCCAACAGCAGATCGCGGAAATTGCCTAAGGCGTAGTTGCGCTGAATATTATTGAGTTGTTGGGCATAAAAGGCATTGTTGATACGGCAGGCAAAATGATTATGCCAAAATAAGGTCATCTTCTCCCGGAGCTGGGCATTGGTGATGCTCATCCTGTTCATCCAGGCCAGGTTCAGGTCTTTTTCTTGCTGGCGTTGCTGCTGTATAATCTGTTTTTTTGCCTGCATATCAGCAGTCGCCAGCTTCATATAATCAATGTTATCCTGAACCACTGACAATGGTTCAGCTGCCTCCGAAGCCTTAAATAATTCCTTTACTTCTTTTTTGACAGAGTGGCGTTCTTCGGATCTTTTGTCTGAAAAACAAAGGCCGAAGCCAGCCCGGGCATACAAGTGTTTTATCAGTTTAAGGTTGTCCATAAGCATCAATAAGACCGTTATTTTAAGAAAGGGTTTAACTCGGAAATTATTTTCGTTGAGGAATAATTATTATATTAGAGCCACCAAACCAATATTGCAATTTGAATAAATTATTTACCCTTCTCCTTTTATTGTGCTCTGTTTTTGTTGCCCGGGCACAGGTTCGCGGCTTTGGTAATATCGATACAGCCGATCTGAAAATTACTACCTGCGACTTCGAAAAGGATGCTAACGCTATGGTGTTATTCGACCGGGCGAAAGTAAATTTTAGCTATATGGGCACCCTCGTGATGGAGCGGCACAAGAGAATTAAGATATTAAACGATAAGGGCAAAGAGCAGGGCAATATCCGGATAGAGTATGATAATGTTTACGGGGTGGAACACATTTACAATGTTGAGGCCCAAACCATCAATCTCGAAAACAACAAGATCGTAATCACTAAAATAGATCCCAAACTGTTTTATTTTCAGCATACTGACAACAGGAAGGATGAACTTGTCTTTTCATTTCCGAATGTAAAGGCGGGTTCCGTGATCGAATTTAGATATGGATTTGTAAGAAATATAGCTGCGAACTTTCCAGCCTGGTATTTTCAAAGCGACATACCCTCGCGCTATAGTGAATTTGACGCCTACTTTGATCCAAGGCTGAAATTTACCGCCGCTACCAAATTTAGTAAGCCTTTTGCGAAAGATACCACGGCGCCATACGGCCATATTTGGATTGTAAAGGAAATAACATCTGCCAAACCGGAGCCATTTATGCGAGCGAAAAACGATGCGCTTGAAAGTATTTCGTTGTCATTGAATGAAGTAGAGGGCTTAAATGGCAAAACTTTTCGCCTTAATGACACCTGGGAAGCAACCGGCAGAAAATTGGCAGGTGAAAAAGAGTATTACAAGCAGCTTGACCAGCACTTAGGCGATGAAGACGATTTGATAAAACAGGCCATTGCCCTAAAAACAGATGACGATAAAATCGCTTTCCTGTACAACAAAGTTAAAACAACCATGAGTTGGAATGGCTATGAGCATTGGGCCTCGAAAGACGGCATAAAAAGCGCATGGAAAAAGCGATCGGGTAATTCGGCTGAGGTTAACGCAATACTATATCATTTGCTGAAAAAATCAGGACTGAAAGCTTACCCAATGCTTGTAAGTACCAGGGACAATGGAATGTTGCGGCCCGATTTTGTCGATATTTTCCAGATAAATAGCCTGGTTGCCTATGTGCCGGTGGATAGCAGCAAATATTATGTTTTGGATGCTACCAGCAAATTTGAAACTTATAATCAGGTTCCTTTTAACCTGCTCAACTCATATGGGTTGTGCCTGGATAAGGAAAAGGATAAGTACGATATGGTGTTTTTAAAGACGAATGCGCCATCAAAGGAGGTGATAATTATGACCGGCGATATTGGCGCCGATGCCAAAATGCACGGCAGCGCCGATATTGTAAGCTATGGTTACAACCGGACCGGCAAACTGGAGATATTGAAATCACTCGAGAAAAAGAAATACGAAGAATTCCTGACGGAAGCCGATAATAACCTTAAGTTGATAAACCTGAAATCGGAAAATGTGGAAGTAGATACCCTGCCTTTAAAACAGAGCTTTGATTTTACTTATGAGCTCAATAATACCGACAACTACCTCTTATTCAGTCCGAACATATTTACTACGCTTCATATTAACCCGTTTCTTAGCGAGGCGCGAACATCTGCAATTGATTTTGGATATACGAATAGTCATGTGATCATTGGCACTTATAAAATACCGCCGGGTTATAAAGTCGAATCTTTACCTAAAGATGCCAATATGATCATAACGGATAAGAGCATAAGGTTTAAGCGAATATTAGCACAGGAAGACGGCAACATACAGCTGAAATATGAGATAATTATTAACCGGACAACGTTTTTAACATCAGAATACTCTGACCTGCACGAATTTTATAAAAAAATGTACGATCTTTTAAATGAACAGATCGTATTAAAGAAAATTTAGCGGCCGGATTTTTAGTTTTTAAAATAAGTTTCATCTTATATAAAATTTAGTTCAACCAAAACCAACACAATGAGAACCTTTTTCACATTCCTGCTTTCAGGGGTATTTTCAACAGTTTATGCGCAAACGTCACCCGCACCTGTCGTTCAACCTTATGGTAAAGTAGACCAGGCCGACTTGGAAATGAAAGCTTGCGATTTTGAAAAAGATGCCAATGCTGAGGTGCTTTTTGAAAAAGGGAATGCCTATTTCACTGGTTACACAAGGTCTTATGTTTTGGGTTTACAGGCAACTAACGAAGTGCATAGGCGCATTAAAATATTTAATGACAACGGCAAGGATGCCGCTAACATACGCCTTGTATATGCCAGCTACAACAATTTTGAAAATATCGGCGACATTCAAGCAGAAACCATCAATCTAGTCAACGGGAAGATCGAGATCACCAAGCTCGACAAACAGCAGATCTATAAAAGATCTATCAATAAGCTTGAAAGCGAGATCGCTTTCACTTTCCCTAATGTTAAGCCGGGAAGCATTATCGAATATAAGTATAATCTTAATGTCAATAACTTTACCTATTTACCATCATGGGACTTTCAGGACCGATTGCCAATACGCTACAGTGAATATACGACAGCAGTGCCCGATTATATGGACTTTCGGCCTTTACCACACATAAACCAGCCGCTTATTAAAAATACACGAAGCAGCGAGAATTATACCGGATATGAAATAGAAACCACCACCCGCGCCATGGCCTATGTTCCTTCAATACCTTACGAGCCCTTTATGTCCTCTTTTCGGGATAATGTACAAAGTATAAACTTCGAATTGATGGCTATAAAGCCCCGCGGCGGCCGAACCATATCCGGGACAAATACCTGGGCAAAAATAGGCGGGGAGCTAGCTGATGAAGATAGCTTTGGCGGGCAGTTTAAAAGAAAACTTAACAATGAAGAAGTCATTATCAGCAAAGCCAAAACGCTCAAAACGGATGATGAAAAAATAGCCTGTATTTTTAGCGAGGTCAAAAATGCCATGAAATGGAATGGCCTAAATACCTGGTATACTATTGACGGCACCGCTAAAGCATGGGATAATAGATCCGGAAATTCGGCAGAGATCAACCTCATATTATACCACTTGTTAAAAGAATGTAACATCGAAGCATATCCAATGGTCGTCAGCACCCGCGAGCATGGTAAGGTTTCGCTTTATTTTACCTCGCTTGCACAATTTAATAAAGCCGTAGTCTACATACAGGTTGACAGTACGAAAAATTATGTGCTTGATGCTTCGGGTAAAAACAATCTGTACAATGTGGTACCTGCTGAACTTCTTAATTCGCCAGGTTTTTGCATCGATAAAAAGAAAAATTTATTCGAATTGGTCAACCTGAGAAATGATGTACCAGCTACACAATTGGTATCTGTATCGGGTTCAATAAGTCCTGACGGTAAATTGAAAGGGACGCTGGAAATAAATAGTGAAAGCTATAACAAGATCGCTGCTATTGATAAGTACAAAGCCATTGGTGAAAAAAAATATATAGAGTATCTAAGAGATAATAATAACGACCTGAGCATCTCGTCTATAAAGCTTGAAAATATGGACGTGGATTCTTTGCCACTAACTCAAAAAGCAGAATTTGAACTGGGCCTGCCAGGCTCGGACGGGAACTATATTTATTTGAATCCCAATTTGTTCACTCCATTAAAGAGCAATCCATTTTTGAATGAAAAGAGATCAACTGATATTGATTTCGAATACCTCAGAAATTTTTATTTAACCGGCGTATACAAAGTACCTGCCGGTTACAAAATAGATGCATTACCAAAAAGCATGACACTTGTTATGCCTGATCAAAGCATGAGTTTTAAACGGCTCGTGCTGGACCAGGAAGGGAGCATCATCGTTAGATACAGTATCAATTATTATAGAGCACAATATTCAAAGGATAATTACCCTGATATACACGAGTTTTTTAAAAAAATGAACGAAATGCTGAACGAACAAATCGTTTTAAAGAAAAGCTAACAACAACCTTAATTAAAACCGCGTAAAACAAATCTATTCAGATTAATAACCTAAATAAACTATTGAACCTTATTATATGAAAAAAACCTTTACCCTAATTCTATTGAGCGCGTTTTGCGCCGGTGCAAACGCACAAACTACCGCCACACCAACAACTCAGCCTTATGGCAAAGTTGACCAGGCTGACCTGGAGATGAAAGCCTGCGATTTTGAAAAGGATGCTAATGCCGAAGTGCTTTTTAATAAGGGGAATGTTTACTACGGATCCGATTTAGTCAGTATTACCGAAGAGGTGCACAAACGCATCAAGATATTTAATGACAATGGCAAAAAGGAAGCGGATATCCATCTCGAATATATTAGCGACGGGCATTATCAATCTATCACAGGTCTGCAGGCAGAAACTATTAACCTTGTCGATGGAAAGGTAGAGATCACAAAACTGGATAAAAAACTGGTATACACCAAAGCAATCGACAAATGGAACAGCGAGATAACCTTTACGATGCCAAATGTAAAACCAGGCTCCATTATCGAGTTTAAGTATAATTTTAATGTGGCGGGCTATTCCGGGATGCCTGTTTGGTATTTCCAGGAAGATATCCCGGTACGCTATAGCGAATATGATACATCTATTCCCGATTTATTTTATTTCAGGCCACAACCACATTTGAACCAACCCTTTGTTAAATATACCACGAAAGAAGAAGGCAGAAGCTTCCAGGATACCTGGAAAGATGACTACGGACAAATGCACAATGATTCATATCCCTATAGCCTTTTAACGGAAACAAGGGCAATGGCGAATGTGCCATCATTGCCTGACGAAGCGTTTATGTCATCTTTTGCTGATAATGTTGACTGCGTTCGTTTTCAGTTTGTCTCAGTGAAACCGCTCGGAGGCTTTGTTAAATCGCATTCTGAAACGTGGGCAAAAGTTGGCGGCATATTAGAAGACGATGAAGACTTTGGCGGCCAACTTAACCGGAAACTTAATAATGAGGAAGCCATCATCAATAAAGCAAAAGCGCTCAAAACGAACGATGAAAAGATTGCTTATGTTTTTAACGAGGTTAGAAACACCATGAAATGGAACGATATTGATCGTTGGTACACGATTGACGGAACTTACCGCGCATGGGAAAACAAAACCGGCAATTCGGCCGAGATCAACATTATTCTTTACCATCTGCTTAAAAAGTCGGGCATCGACGCTTATCCTATGGTGGTTAGTACCCAAAAACATGGCCGGGTTGTGCCTTTTTATACATCGCTGGCGCAGTTTAACAGATCTGTGGTCTATGTTCCGGTTGATAGCACAAAGAATTACGTTCTCGACGCTACCGGAAAATATAATATGTATAATGAAATACCTTCAGAATTGTTAAACTCCTCGGGCTTATGGATCGATAAGTCAAAGAATAAATATGACATTGTTCTATTGCATAACGATAAGCCAGTGCGACAGATGATTTTTGTATCGGGGGAAATAAAGCCCGATGGAAAACTAACCGGTACGGTGCAGATCAGCAGTACAGGCTATAATAAGATCAACTCTGTACAAAAATATAAGACTGACGGTGAGAAAAAATACATCGATTATCTGCGCGACAATGATAATAACCTCAAGATATCTTCGCTAAAAATGCAGGATATGGAGGTGGACAGTTTGCCTTTGATGCAAAATATCGAGTTCAGTCTTGACCTCGCCGGATCGGATGAAAATTATATCTACCTCAATCCAAATCTGTTTACTTCACTCAAAACCAACCCGTTTTTAAGCGAAAAACGCATGACGGATGTTGATTTCAGGTACTTACGTAATTATGCCGTGAACGGCTTGTATAAAATACCTGCCGGCTATAAGGTTGATGCTTTACCAAAAAGCGTAACCATAGTGATGCCTGATAAGGGAATAAGCTTTAAACGACTGGTAGCCGAGCAGGAAGGAACTATAGTGGTACGATATGCCATTAACTATAATAAGACAGCGTATCTCCGAGAAGATTATCCTGACTTTCATGAATTCTTTAAGAAAATGCATGAAATGCTGAATGAACAGATCATTTTAAAGAAGGGGTAACAGATGCGTCTTAATGATTTTATAAAAGGATGTTTATTTTTACTGGGAGCTTATTTGCTGCCCACTTTAAAGGCTTACAGCCAAGATAAAGAGATTCCTCAGGATTTTTATAAAGCATCGGCAATTCCCGATTCGCTGAAAGAAGATGCTAACTCGGTTATCAGGTATTCGTCGGATGAGGTAAAGATAAAAGAACCCGGTAAAGCTATAATAAAGCATCATAGTCTGATAACCATATTGAATGAAAAGGGTGACAAGGACGCAGTTATTGTTTTCTCATATAACAAAAAATTCGATACCTATAGCAATATTGATGTTCGTGTATATGACGAGGCTGGCAAGGTAATCAAGAAATATCACAAAAGTGATATGTATGACGGAGCTTCTTCAAGCGACGAAACCCTGGTATCTGATGACAGGTTTTTAGGATTAAAACATACCGTAAGTCATTATCCGGAAACCATTGAAGTAAGCTATGAAGAAGATTTAAACAGCTATATTGATTTGCCAAGCTGGTATATACAAGAAAAGCCTGAGCAATCCGTGCAGGAAGAACATTACAAGATTTGGTGTGATCCTACAGCCGGGTTGAGATACAAGAGCAAGAATATATCCATTAATCCGGTCAAATCCTCAAACGGATCTTATGACATTTATTCCTGGGACGTAAAAAATCTGAAAGCAATAAAAAAAGAAGAGGAAAGCGAATCGTGGACTGTTTTACCTAATGTTGTTTTTGCCACATCGTTGTTTAATTGTTATGGCTACCCCGGCGATTTTAACAGCTGGCAAAGTTTTGGTAAATGGATACAAGGTTTAAATGATGATATGTGCGCGCTGAGTACCGCGCGCACTGCCGACATTAAAAAGATGACCGATACCATTAAAACTGATAAGGAGAAGGTTAAATTTTTGTATAAATACATGCAGCAGAATATGCGGTATGTTGGTATCCAACTCGGCATAGGCGGGTATAAGCCGTTCCCGGCAACTTTTGTGGATGATAAAAAGTATGGCGATTGTAAGGCTTTATCCAATTATATGCGGGCTTTGTTAAAAGCAGTAGATATTCCATCATATTATGCATTGATACGCGCTGGTGCTAATCAGGAACCAGCCGATCTTAACTTTCCATTCAATAATTTTACCCATGCTATTTTATGTGTTCCGCTAAAAAAAGATACGGTTTGGCTGGAATGTACCAGCAATACTCAACCATTTGGTGAATTGGGGGCATTCACAGAAAATAGAAATGCATTACTGATAACAGAAGATGGGGGAAAACTGGTTAATACGCCAAGAAGTACGACCCATGAAAATCAGTTTAACAGCGAGGTACATATCGAACTTCAACCCGACGGTAGTGCAAAAGCACATATAAAAGTTTTGAGCACTGGCGGTTACCGCGATATGTTTATTGGAATTGCTTCAGAAAAAACGGATGAGCAAAAGGAATTTTTGCTCCGGTATTTTAATATGAAGCAGCCCAGCTCATTTGATTTCAAGACCTCGCCTGCTAAGGCAGAGATTAATGAACTGAATATGGACCTGGAGTATGACAAGTTCTGCGATGTGTTGGCCGGAGACAAGCAATTTTATAGACCACGTGTATTTGATCTTTGGTCGCTAACGGTACCCATCCTGGAAAAACGAAGAACCGATTTCTATTTTGAGCACCCGATGGTGAAATCCTGTGTTACTACAATTGATATCCCCGCTGGATTTGAAGTAGAGGCCCTGCCTGTAAATGCTGCGCTTAAATTCACCTATGGTAATTATGAGCTGAACTATGTATACAACAAGGAAAAGAACCAGATTGTTAGCACTGCGAAATTCATTTTGAATAATCAGGTGATACCTGCCGGAAAGTATACGGAGATGCAGCAGTATATGGATGCGATTGCAAAAGCACAGAATAAAAAACTGGTGATAAAAAAGAAGGCATAAATTTGCCGGATGATTTTCCGGCTCGATAAGCGTATTATATTTCCTGAACCGTCCCTGGCCGAAGAAGATGGTCTATTGGCAGTTGGCGGAGACTTATCGACCGACCGCCTTATATTGGCGTATCACAATGGTATCTTCCCCTGGTACAATGATGATACGCCAATATTATGGTACTCGCCGCATGAACGGTTTGTGTTATTTCCCGACGAACTAAAAATATCCAAAAGCATGCGTCAGGTTTTAAAATCAGGCCGCTTTAAAGTGACCTACGAAGAAAATTTCGCTGAGGTGATAGACGCTTGTTCCACCGTTAACCGTAAGGATCAGCCCGGCACATGGATAACTACAGATATGAAAAGCGCTTATATCCGTTTGCATAAGGGGGGCCATGCCCACTCGGTTGAAGTTTGGGAAGATGAAAAATTAGTTGGAGGGTTGTATGGCGTGCAGGTTGGCGAAGTTTTTTGCGGCGAAAGCATGTTCAGCAAAGTAAGTAATGCTTCAAAAGTGGCTTTGATCAGTCTTTGCAACACCAGCAAATATAGATTAATAGATTGCCAGGTTTACACTGAACATTTGGAATCGTTGGGTGCGAGAATGATTAGTCGCGATGAATATTTAAGGATACTGAAGAATATCGAAGTATAAAGTTATTATTGCATATTAAAGCGGGTGTCACACTGAGGCACTCGAAGTGCGGCGCGTAAAGGCCTCGTCCACCATGCTTCGAGTGCCTCAGCATGACACCCTACCCCGAATTAGCGTAAATGGAGCCACTCAACAACAAAGAACGTATTATATTAGGCATTGACCCGGGAACGGCGGTGATGGGCTATGGCTTGCTAAAGGAAACTGGCTCCAGGATCGAACTGATAAATCTGGGCGTGGTGAAAATGGAAAATATGGACGACCACATGCTTAAGCTCCAGCGAATATTCGAAAAGACAGTCGCCCTTATAGACAATTACCACCCCGATTGCCTGGCTATCGAAGCGCCATTTTATGGTAAAAACATACAGGTGATGTTGAAATTGGGCCGCGCGCAAGGGGTGTGCATGGCTGCGGCTTTATCACGGAATATCGATATTACCGAATACTCGCCCCGTAAAATAAAGCAGTCTATAACCGGTAACGGAAGTGCCACCAAAGAGCAGGTTGCTGCCATGTTGCAAAACCTATTAAAATTTAAAGAAACGCCGGAGTTTTTAGATGCGACTGACGGCCTTGCGGTTGCAGTTTGTCATTCTTTCCAAAAGATCAGTACATCTACAAGAAAAAGCGGAAAGAAAAAATCCTATTCGGGATGGGAGACTTTTGTGAAAGATAATTCAAGCCGGGTGCTATCCAAAAAGAAGTAGGAGACGCGATGCATCTCTACCGAAAATATCTTATTTGAGATCTTATTCAGCTCGCAGCGCTTCTTTTATCTTATCCGCAGTAGCCTGTAACTGTTCAGGTGTGAAGCTTAGTTTTGGACGTGCAAAGTTAAGATCACTCACATGGTTCATCGGAATCAGGTGAATATGTGCGTGCGGCACTTCCAGGCCAATCACTGCCACGCCTATCCTTTTGCACGGAATGGCTTTTCTCAAGCCCGTTGCGACAATCTTGGCGAATATCTGCAAACCGGTATAAAGCTCGTCATCCAGGTCGAATAAATAATCAACCTCTTTTTTTGGGATCACCAAAACGTGTCCCTCAGCCAGCGGACTGATATCAAGGAACGCCAAATAATCTACCGTTTCAGCTACTTTATAAGCGGGAATTTCACCGGCTACTATTTTGGAAAAGATGGAGGCCATGTGGATGGTTGATTACGTTGATTGGTTAAGTGGTTTTCAATATATCAACTACTTAACCAATCAACCATTTAACTAACGACTTATTTCAAGAATTTCAAATTCCATTTTACCTGCGGGTACAGTAATTTCGGTTTTGTCGCCTACTTTTTTTCCCAGCAAGCCTTTTGCAATGGGCGAACTCACCGATATTTTACCTGATTTCAGGTCGGCTTCGCTTTCTGACACGAGCTGGTAGCTCATGGTTGCGCCGTTCTTTACGTTCTTTATTTTTACGATAGATAACGCCAGTACTTTAGAAGAATCCAGTTTGCTTTCGTCCAGCAAGCGGGCTGTTGAAAGCAGCTCTTCCATTTTGGCAATTTTTGTTTCGTGGTGGCCCTGTGCTTCCTTGGCGGCATCATATTCCGCATTCTCAGAAAGGTCACCCTTGTCTCTCGCTTCAGCAATAGCTTTGGCAATAGCTGCCCTGCCGGTAGTTTTTAACTGCTGTAATTCTTCTTTTAATTTATCCAAGCCATCCTTGGTGTAATATGCTACCTCTGCCATAATCGCTGTATTAATACTTTAGTTTAATAATTGATACCAAAAAAAACCGTCCTCCATTTTGCGAAGGACGCGGTTGCTTATAAAAACAAACAAGACTATATCGGCACTGCCTGTATAGTCTTGCTTTCAAGTAAAACGAAGATAAGTGATTTAAGTTTTAATATCCAAATTTTTTTGAGCGATTAATTCGATCAACTGGTCAGAATCAGATACCTAATTTATTTAATTTCTCTGCCATCACCTCGCTGATGCGGCGGTACGAATCAAACGTCCATCCTGCAACGTGCGGAGTCAGCAATACCTTACCCGATTGCTTTAATTCCTCATACCAGGCCTGTTCACCCAATGCCGGAAACTTCTCTACTTCAAGCACATCCAGTCCGGCGCCTAATATTTTTCCCTGCTTTACTGCATTCAAAACGGCCTGCACTTTTACCACTTTTCCGCGGGAGGTATTCAGCAGAAAAATAGGCTTTCTGAAATGGAACAGGTACTCATCATCCACCATTCCGTTTGTTTCCGGCGTGAGCGGAATATGGAAACTCACCACATCAGCTTGCTTTACCATTTCTTCCATGCTCACCTCGCGTACATACTGGTCGCTAAAGCCGGTTTTATATTTGTCATAGGCAATCACGTTAACGCTGAACCCCACAAGTTTCCGGGCAAAACTTCCGCCCATAAAGCCATAGCCAATAATACCTACGGTTTTGTCACGTAGTTCATAGCCGCGGTTTGCCTCGCGTTTCCAAACTCCTTCCCGTATTTCGGCATCGGCGCGGTTAAAATTGTTCATCAGGCTTAACAGCATACCTACCGCATGCTCGCCAACAGCATCCATATTACCTTCAGGGGCATTGATCAGGGTGATGCCTTTTTCTATAGCATAATTCTCATCAATGTTATCCATACCTGCCCCCGCGCGACAAATAAATTGCAGCTTTTTGCTCAGATCAAGCACCTTGCGGTCGACTAAAAATTTTGAACGTATCACAATGCCTTCATATCCGCCAAGAATTTCATAGGCTTGGTCGGCTTTTATTGTAGGCTGATAGTCGCAATGATAGCCCATTGCCTCGGCTTGTTCTATAAATATGGGGTGAATGTCGTCGACAATTAATATGTTTTTACTCATTATCTGTTAGCAGCAATCTTATTCGTCAAATTAACAAAATCTCCTACCGTCAGGCGTTCCGCACGCAGGTCAAGCATAGGCTCATCAACCATCTTTTCTTTATTGATCAGGGATGATAAAGCATTCCTTAGCGTTTTACGGCGCTGGTTAAATCCTGCCTTTACTACCTGCCAGAAGAGTTTTTCATCGCAATCCAGTCTTTCAGCATTGTTACGGGTAAGGCGGATAACCGCTGATAACACCTTTGGCGGCGGGTTAAACACTCCTGCTTTCACAGTAAACAGATATTCGACCTTATAATAAGCCTGCAGAAAAACGCTCAGGATGCCATATTCCTTACTCCCGGCTTTGGCTGTGCAACGTTCGGCAACTTCCTTTTGGAACATGCCCACCACCTGAACTACTTGTTGGCGATTGTCCAGCACCTTAAATAATATCTGAGAAGAGATGTTATAAGGAAAGTTCCCGATAATGCAGAAAGGCTTTTGGAATATCTTGCTAAAATCCATCTGCAGAAAATCGTCATTGATCAAGCGCTCACCCAATTGCGGATATTTCTTTTGCAAGAATTCGTATGATTCTGTGTCTATATCGATCAGGTAAGTTTGCAGGTCGGTACGTTGTAAAAGAAAGTCGGACAGGATACCCATACCCGGCCCAACTTCAAGCACCTCATTATAGCCAATTGCCAACTGCAAACTGTCAACTATCTTAGCGGCTATATTTTTATCAGTAAGAAAATGCTGACCAAGATGCTTTTTTGCTCTTACCAACGACATTATTCATTCAATTATTTCCGCAAATTACGTCATATTTGTCCTTTAATCCGGAATTATAAGTCTAAAATCTTTTATTTGTATGTTTGTGGGTGCGGATTGCACAATCGGTGTAATCACAAATAAAATCAGTGTAATCAAAAATAAATCGGTGTAATCGTGTCAGAAAAATTAAAAATAGGTATCAGTATAGGTGATGTTAACGGTATTGGGCTCGAGGTGATCATCAAAACACTTGTTGATAACCATATCTATGATTATTTTACTCCGATAGTTTATGGGCATACTAAAGTAGCCTCTTTTCACCGTCGCACCATCAATGCAGGTGAACTTAATTTCCATGTGATCAATCACCCGTCACAGGTGCAGCATAAAAAGCCTAACATGATCAATTGCTGGGAAGAAGATGTAAAGATCGACCTGGGTACGATCAACGAAACGGGTGGCAAATATGCGCTGCTATCATTACAACGTGCTACTGCGGATTTGGTAAATGGCGATATTGATGCATTGGTAACAGCTCCTATTAATAAGGATAACATTCAAAACGAAGAGTTCAAATTTCCGGGTCATACCGAATACTTACAGGAAAAAGCAGGCGCAGCCGAATCGTTGATGTTTTTGGTGAGCGACACCCTGCGGGTTGGGGTGGTTACAGGTCACATTCCTTTAAATAAAGTAGCAAGCTCTGTTACGGTCGATAAAATATTAGCCAAACTAAGACTGATGGATGCCAGCTTGCGTCAGGATTTCTGGATACAAAAACCACGAATTGCTGTCTTAGGCTTAAACCCTCACGCCGGCGACAATGGCCTAATTGGCACCGAAGAAAAAGACGTTATCATACCCGCTATTGAAGAAGCGCGCTCCAATGATATACTGGCATTTGGCCCATATTCGGCAGATGGATTTTTTGCCAATGGTACCTATATGCAGTTTGACGCTGTGCTGGCCATGTACCACGATCAGGGGTTGATACCATTCAAGCAGATATCATTTGAGTCAGGTGTAAACTTTACAGCCGGGCTGAACTTTGTTCGTACATCACCTGATCACGGCACCGCCTATGACATCGCCGGTAAAAATCAGGCATCTGAAATTTCTTTCCGCGAGGCCATATTTACGGCCATCCATGTGGTGAAACATCGTAAGGAAATGGCAGTGTTGACGGAAAATCCGCTTACGATTACCAAACTGAGCAGGGACAGGGATTAACGGGGAAGAAGACCGTCAGGTAGGTTCGGCATGACATGATTTTTAGCAGTTAGTGGCCCTCATTTTCCATTTTCAACTTTTTTTTCCACATTTAGGATTTTTCCCTACATTTGCGGGCTAATTGTCGCTCATTGAAATCGCTCAAAACATATTCGATTCCTTTCACCGGCTTGAAGCTGGGGAAGCACTCTTTTGACTATGTGATCAAAGACGAATTTTTTGACGAAATGGACTACTCCATCGTCAAAAAGGCTGATCTTCAGTGCAAAGTGGAACTAGATAAGCAGGAAACCATGCTCATTCTGAATTTCCATATTTATGGAACCATCACAATGACATGCGACAAATGCCTGGCCGAATATCTGCATCCTATTGATGTTCATGAGCAGCAGATCGCCAAATTTGCCGAAGAGGAAATTGACGAAGACGAAGAAATCATCACCCTGACAAAAAATGATCACGAGATCAATATTGCAGGTTTGATATATGAATACATAAATGTTGCAGCACCTTTTACAGCGGTTTGTAACGACGAGGGGAACACGCCTTACTGCGATAAAGAAATGATCGAAAGATTAAATCAATTATCGAACAAAGGCGGTGAAGATGACAAAACGGATCCAAGGTGGGACGTTTTGAAGAATATTTAAATGATAATTTAGGAAGTTATGCCACATCCAAAACGGAAATTCTCAAAATCAAGGACAGCAAAACGTAGAACACACTACAAAGCTGAAGCGCCTACTTTAACTACTTGTAAAACTACCGGTGCAGTACATTTACCTCACAGAGCTTATACTGTTGACGGTAACTTATACTACAACGGCAAAGTCCTTATCGAAAACACCGCAACAGCCTAAGTTTAATTTTCATATATGAAGATTGGCTTAGATATTATGGGCGGTGATTTTGCTCCCAAGGCAACTATGCTTGGAGCAATAGCAGCTTATAAGGCTTTGTCGGGCGACCAGAAACTGGTACTTATCGGCGATAAGGAAATCGCTCTGTCCATTCTTCATGAAAATAACTTTAGCCCTGACCATTTCGAGTTTGTACATACAACCGAAGTGATCGGCATGGGCGAGCACCCGACTAAAGCGGTTGTTCAAAAACCTGATTCGAGCATCAGTGTCGGTTTCCGCATGCTTAAGGACGGCGAAATTCAAGCCTTCTCATCAGCGGGAAACACCGGAGCTATGCTGGTCGGTTCCATGTTTAGCGTAAAAGCCATACCGGGCGTATCCCGCCCAGCGATGACAACTATAGTACCCAAACTGAAAGGCGGTTTGGGTATTTTGTTAGATGTGGGTGCCAATGCCGACTGCAAGGCCGAAAACCTGCTGCAATTCGGTGTCCTGGGGAGCCTGTTCGCACAATCGGTTTATAACATTTCCGATCCACGTGTTGCGCTGGTGAATATTGGTGAAGAGGAAGAAAAAGGTAATATCCTTTGCCAGGCAGCTTTTCCGCTGATGAAAGAAAACAAACAGTTCAACTTTATCGGAAACGTGGAAGGCCGCGACTTTTTCAACGAAAGCGCCGATGTGTATGTAGCCGATGGTTTTACGGGGAACGTGGTGCTGAAAATGGCCGAATCATTTTATGTGATGGGCTTGAAATTACAGCTCAAGAATGAGTTTTTCGACCGGTTTAATTACGAACAATACGGTGGCAGCCCGATATTAGGTATAAATGCGCCGGTTGTGGTAGGTCATGGGATATCGAGCCCCGAAGCGATCAAAAACATGATGCTCCTATCGAGAGACATGGTAGAGAGCGATCTTATAAATAAAATAAAAAACGCATTTCAATAAAATCTATATATAGAAATGAATAAAATTCATGCTGCAATTACTGCTGTGAATGGATATGTTCCGGATTATGTTCTAACAAACCATGAACTGGAAACAATGGTGGAAACGAATGATGAATGGATAACCACCCGTACCGGCATAAAAGAGCGCAGAATACTAAAAGGCGAAGGCCTTGCAACATCAGATATGGCTGTTCACGCTGTTGAGGGGTTGCTGAAGAAGAGAGGGATCGGTGCTGAAGAGATAGAATTGATCATATTTTGTACTACTACTCCCGATATGCCTTTCCCGGCTACAGCGAATATACTGGCTGATAAAATTGGTGCTAAAAATGCCTGGGGGTACGACCTGCAGGCAGCCTGCTCAGGATTTATTTTCGGGCTGGCAACTGGTGCCCAATTCATTGAAAGCGGAAAACACACTAAAGTACTGGTGGTAGGCGGCGATAAAATGTCGTCTATCGTAAACTATAAAGACCGTGCAACCTGCATCATTTTTGGCGATGGCTGCGGCGCTGTTTTACTGGAACCAAATACCGAAGGTTACGGTGTAATGGATTCAATACTGAAAAGCGACGGCGCCGGCAGAGCATATCTTCATCAGAAAGCAGGGGGCTCTTTAAAGCCTGCGTCACATGAAACGGTGGATGCTCTGGAACATTTTGCTTACCAGGAAGGACAAGCAGTCTTCAAATTCGCGGTGACTAATATGGCAGATGTTGCTGCCGAAGTGATGGAGCGCAATAACCTAAAATCAGATGACATTGCATGGCTGGTTCCGCACCAGGCAAACAAACGCATTATCGATGCCACAGCTAACCGTACCGGTGTAACTGCTGATAAGGTGATCATCAACATTGAGCGATACGGCAATACCACGAACGGAACCATCCCGCTTTGCTTATGGGAGTGGGAAAGTAAATTCAAAAAAGGCGACAACCTGATATTAGCTGCTTTCGGTGGCGGCTTTACCTGGGGCTCGATCTATTTAAAATGGGCATATTAATTTGATGTGCAAATTTCGGATGTGCAGATGCGCAAATGATTTTTTTGAACTTTACTAAATATCTTTTGTTTATTTGTTGCCGATGAATATTAACCTGATTAAACATTTTGCACATCTGCATACCTGCACATTAACAAATGTGCGATTTGCACATCTGCACATTAACATATAACTTAGATATAATCTTTTATCCAAAACCAATTCATTCCACAATATGGATATTAAACAAATTCAGGACCTTATACGCTTTGTCTCAAAGTCGGGGGTAAATGAAGTTTCAATTGAACAGAACGATTTCAAGATTACAATAAAAACCAACCAGGCGCCTACATATGTTACAGCGAACCTTCCAGCCGCTGAAAGCGCTCCTGTTTATGCTGCTCCCGTAGCCGCTGCTGCCCCTGCTCCGGCAACTGTCGCTGCCGCTCCTGAAGCTCCTGCTGCCGATACTTCTAATCTGATCACGGTAAAATCGCCGATGATCGGTACATTTTACCGTTCGTCATCACCTGAAAAGCCGATGTTTGTAAATGTAGGTGATGAGATCAAGCCGGGCTCAGTTCTTTGTATCATCGAGGCTATGAAATTGTTTAACGAAATTGAATCGGAAGTTTCGGGCCGTGTTGTGAAAATATTGGTTGATAACGCTTCTCCCGTTGAGTATGACCAGCCATTGTTTTTGGTTGAGCCTGTATAAAGTTGATTAGGTTGAATAGTTGATTAAGTGGGTGGTTTTAAAAAACTGAAAGCTTAATCAATAATCGAAAATTTTAATTAAGAATTTTCAAACCAATCAACCACTTAACTCATCAACAATTTAACTAACTCAAAGCATGTTTAAAAAAATATTAATAGCTAACCGTGGTGAGATTGCCCTTCGCATTATCCGTACTTGCAAGGAGATGGGCATTAAAACCGTAGCTGTGTATTCTACCGTTGACAGGGATAGCCTGCATGTACGTTTTGCTGATGAAGCCGTGTGTATTGGTCCTCCTCCCAGCCGCGATTCTTATTTAAATATCCCCAACCTGATATCTGCCGCCGAACTGACCAATGCTGATGCTATTCACCCTGGCTATGGGTTCTTGTCAGAAAACGCCAAATTTTCGGCTATTTGCGCAGAATATGGTATCAAATTTATCGGTGCTACCGCCGACCAGATCAACGCCATGGGCGACAAGGCATCAGCCAAGGCGACCATGAAAAAAGCTGGCGTTCCTACTATCCCCGGTTCCGAAGGTTTACTACAGGACGTGAAAGAGGGTATGACTATTGCCAATAAAATTGGTTACCCTGTTATTCTGAAAGCGACTGCCGGTGGTGGTGGCCGCGGTATGCGCCTGGTATGGAAAGATGAAGAGTTTGAACCGGCCTGGGATTCGGCACGTGCAGAATCAGCAGCAGCATTCGGTAACGATGGTATTTATCTTGAAAAATATGTAGAAGATCCGCGCCACATCGAAATACAGGTGGTTGGCGACCAATATGGTAAGGTTTGTCATCTTTCAGAACGCGATTGCTCTATACAACGCCGTCACCAGAAATTGGTGGAGGAATCACCATCGCCGTTTATGACCGAAAAGCTTCGTAAAAAAATGGGCGATGCCGCTATAAAAGGCGCAAAAGCCGTAAAATATGAAGGTGCAGGTACTATTGAGTTTTTGGTGGACAAACACCGCAACTTCTATTTTATGGAGATGAACACCCGTATCCAGGTAGAGCACCCGGTTACTGAAGAGGTGATCAACTTCGACCTGATCAAAGAGCAAATTAAAGTTGCTGCGGGCATTCCTATTTCTGGTAAAAACTACGAGCCAACGATGCACGCTATCGAGTGCCGTATCAATGCCGAGGATCCTTTCAATAATTTCCGTCCTGCACCGGGCAGGATCACCAATTTCCACTCCCCGGGTGGTCACGGTGTGCGGGTTGATACACACGTGTATTCAGGCTATGTAATTCCGCCGAACTATGATTCGATGATAGCTAAAGTAATTTGCGTGGCACAAACCCGCGAAGAAGCTTTAAGTACTATGGAGCGCGCTTTGAGCGAATTTGTGATTGAAGGCATTAAAACCACCATACCTTTCCATTTAAAATTACTGCAGGATCCTAACTTCAGGGCGGGTAATTTTACTACCAAGTTTATGGAGACCTTTGAATTCACCAAATAAACAGTTTACTGTAACAAAATAAATAGTAAATAGCATTCTGAACAACGGAATGCTATTTTTGTACGGCAATGAGTAAAACAAGCGATAAGCTAATAAAGGCAATAAAGGATAAGAGCAGGAATCTTGAGGGTGAAATGTCCTTTTTTGACCATTTGGAAGAATTAAGATGGCACCTTATCCGTTCGGCATTGGCCATTGTCGTATTTACTATTCTTGTGTTTGTTTTCTATAGCTGGATCTATGACAATATTATCATGGCTCCCAGCAGTTCAGACTTTTGGACTTTCAGAATGATGTGTGACCTTGGCAAATTTCTTCACAGGGACATGTGCCCAGGTAAGATCAACATTAATTTGATCAACACAGAAATGGCCGGACAGTTTACACTACAAATCGACTCATCTTTAATGATCGGTTTGGTATTGGGCATCCCTTATTTGCTATATGAAATTTGGCTGTTTGTTAAGCCTGCACTGCACGAAAAGGAAAGGAAAGCAGCCAGCGGGTTCGTATTCTACGCTTCAGTTCTGTTTATATGCGGTGTGATGTTCGGCTATTTCGTGATTACGCCGGTTTCCCTCAATTTCCTTGCGGGTTACACAGTAAGCAGTCATATACAAAATTTATTTTCTATAGATTCCTACATCTCTTCTGTTTCAACTCTGACTATAGCTACAGGTTTGGTTTTTGAATTGCCTATCCTGGTTTACATCCTTGCAAATTTAGGTATCCTGACACCTAAGTTTATGAAAGAAAGCCGCCGTTATGCAATTGTGATCATCCTGATTATAGCGGCCGTGGTAACGCCTACGCCAGACATGCTGACCATGACAGTGGTTGCTATCCCATTATATTTGTTATACGAATTGAGTATAGGAGTAGCCAGCGCTGTACAGAAAAGAAAGAAAAAGAGTGAAGAAGAGGTCGATGCTGCATAATTCATAGCGCTTTCTAACAAAATCTTTACCTTCGTTGCTTAAATTTATAAATAGATTTGAGTGATGAATAACACCCCGAAGATTGCTATTGGCGCAGACCATGCCGGCTTTGATTATAAGGAAGCGATTGCCAAATGGTTGAATACAGATAACCTTAAAGATTTTGGCACCTATTCACCGGCTTCGGCTGATTATCCTGATTTTGCCCATCCGGTAGCATCTGCAGTTGAAAATGGCGAGTTTGATTATGGTATATTGGTTTGTGGCAGCGCAAATGGCGTGGCTATTACGGCTAATAAACACCAGGGCATTCGCGCGGCAATCTGCTGGAACGAAGAGTTAGCCTCGTTGGCCCGCAAGCACAATAATGCTAATATCGTCTGCATTCCTGCCCGTTTTATCTCGATAGAGGAGGCCGAAAAGATCGTGAAGACTTTCCTTTCTACCGAATTTGAAGGAGGTCGCCATGCAAACCGGGTGAATAAAATTGCTTGTTGAAATGCTCAATACTAAACTCAATAATAACTGAACTCTAATTAACTGATTACTAAGAATGAAAAAACTCACCTTATGCATAGCTGCGCTTTCGCTTACGGCGGGCGCTTATGCACAAAAGAACACCGGCGATCCGCAGACCTATGCGAAGTACATCAGCGCCGAAGATGCCCGCAAACACCTGAGCATTTTAGCGTCAGACGCGTTTGAAGGTCGCGAAACCGGTAAACCAGGCGCAGAAAAGGCTGCCAATTACATTGAAGCCGAATTCAAAAAATTGGGCTTGCAGGCTCCTGTTAATGGTTCTTACTTTTTAGATGTGCCTTTAATCGAAAATTCAACTCAAATAACTTTTTCAATTAACGGGCAAAGCCTTACAAATGGTAAAGACTTCGCCGCCTCAAGAGGCGCGGCTTCTGATAAACCTGTTCAGGCAGCTGAAGTTGTTTTTATTGGGTATGGCACCGATGCGGAGATAGGTAACACCGAACTTGCTAACAAAGTATTGTTATGGGTAAATGAGGATAAACCGGAAGCAGGCAAAACGCCAAATACCAGCTACCGTTTATCCACTGCACGCACCCAAATTGTAAAAAATCTTCAGAGCAAAAATCCGGCTTTGATATTGGCAGTCAACGGTGAAATTGCTAACATGCTGAAAAGATTCGGTTCTGGCGCAACGGCACCCCGCCTATCCATCAAAACAGACGCAACTAAACCAGCAAGTACGCAGGCTGTCGTTTTAAATATCACTCCTTCAGTTGCTGACCAGATTCTGAAATCAAGCGGTAAAACTTATGACCAGATCAAAAACGGTGCTTCGCAAAATTTGAAAGCAGATATTAAATTAAGCATCCATACAAACACCAAAGATGTAAAAGCCGTAGATGTGTTAGGCTTTATGCCAGGCACCGACCTGAAAGACGAAGTATTGATCTTCTCTGCACACTATGACCACATCGGCTTGGTTTCTGATCCGAATGCAAAGGATAAGGTTAATAATGGTGCCGATGATGATGGATCAGGAACAACGGGCATATTGGAAATTGCGCGCGCGTTTTCAGCGGCTAAAAAAGCCGGACATGGTCCAAGAAGAAGCGTTCTTTTCCTGGGTAACGTGGGTGAAGAAAAAGGATTATTGGGGTCGGAGTATTATTCTGAGCATCCTGTATTCCCGTTAGCTAATACTATCACTGATTTAAATATCGATATGATCGGTCGCGTGGGTTACGAGTACATTGGTAAACCGGATTCAGCGAACTATGTATACACCATCGGTTCTGCTATGCTAAGCAAAGAGCTGCATCAGATAAACGAAGAGGCAAACAACAAATATGTTCACATTGAACAGGATTATAAATACGACGATCCGAATGATCCTAATCGCTTCTATTACCGCTCAGACCACTACAATTTTGCCAAACACGGCGTGCCTATCATCTTCTACTTTAACGGTGTTCATGATGATTACCACCAGCCCGGAGATGAAGTAAGCAAAATTAACTTTCCACTTTTGGCAAAACGTGCTCAGTTAGCTTACTATACCGGCTGGGAACTGGCTAATAGAGACAAGCGCCCTGTGGTCGATGCGCCTGCTGCTAGTAAGTGAATGGTTGACTAGTTGAATAGTTAAGTGGTTGCAGTAGTAGCTAAATAGGATCGACTTAATCAATAGGTTGAAAAGCTAAAAGCATATGAGATTTTAATTTCATATGCTTTTTTATTAAAGCCAGATAATCAACAATTCAACTACTTAACCTTTCGAACCATTTAACTGCTCAACCAAAAATTCCTAACTTAGCGACATGGGACATATCGCGGAAGAGTTTTTGGTTGCCTCTGAAGATAAGGCGTTTGATATGGATCACCGCCGTATTATCAATTACAATATTGGCAAGTACGATGCGGCGGTTAACCGTGGGTTATCACGACTTATCAACCTTGAAAACACCAAGAAAAAAGGGCATGTGATCAAGTGGAAGGTGATGGAAAATCTGGATAAATACCTTCCGGAGTTTGAATCGAATTTTCAGAAACATGGTGGTAAAGTGATATGGGCGAATGATGCCGAAGAAGCCAACCGCGAGATATTAAACATCATCCAAAAAGCCGGCGCAAAAACCGTCGTAAAATCTAAATCGATGGTGACCGAAGAAATCAAACTAAATGAATTCCTGGAAAGTCATCATATCGAATCCCTTGAAACTGATCTTGGCGAATATATTGTGCAATTACTGGGTCAACGGCCATATCATATTGTTACCCCAGCGATGCATCTCTCCAAAGAAGATATCGCCAGGCTGTTCAACGAACGCTTTGGCACTCCGATAGATGCCACGCCGGAACAATTAACACTAAAAGCCCGGGAACTGCTGCGTGAAAAATATGTTCGTGCCGATGTGGGTATCACCGGTGCTAACTTTATTATAGCCGATACCGGCAGTATCGCCATTAGCGAAAATGAAGGCAATGCTCGCTTAAGCGTAAGTTTTCCCAAGATACATATCACTATTGTGGGTATCGAGAAGACGATACCTTCCATGGCTGATCTGGATGTATTTTGGCCGATGTTGGCTACGCATGGCACTGGTCAGAACATGACCGTATATAACACCATTTTAAGTGGTCCACGTCAGCCCAACGAAACAGACGGCCCTGAAGAAATGTATGTGGTGTTGCTGGATAATGGCCGCACCAATTTGCTGGCTCAGAAAGATCAACGCCAAGGCTTGTACTGCATCCGCTGCGGCGCTTGTCTTAATGCCTGCCCGGTTTATAAAAATATTGGCGGGCATACTTATGAAACCACTTATAGTGGCCCGATAGGTTCCATCATCACGCCCCACATGAAGGGCATGGAAGACTTTAAGCATTTAAGTTATGCCTCCAGCTTGTGTGGCAGGTGCACTGAAGTCTGTCCGGTGAAGATCGACATTCACAAAATGCTGCTGCTCAATCGTCGCGATGCTGTGAACGAAGGCATCGTTACCAACAAAGAAAAATGGGGATGGGCCATTTGGCAAAAAGGTATGTTAAGTCGCAAGCTGACTGACTTCTTCAGCGGTAAAACAAAAAACAAGTTAATGAACCTCTTCTTCAAGAAAACCTGGGGACACCTGCGCGAAATGCCGAAAGTTGCTGATAAATCATTTAGCAAAATGTGGATGGAACGCGGTAGTAGTGAAGATACACAGTCGTAGAGACGCAATGCATTGCGTCTCTACGAGACTAATGTTTATTCCCAAACCCAAACTCCTTATATGTATTCGGCATCTCATTGCTGCTGGTGAACCCAAAGGTATATGTAGCCATCCACGTCTCGAAATCGGCGCCTTTTTCTTTGGATGGTTCAGTGTATAAAGCGCGCAAAAGATAGACGCCTTCCCTGCTCAATTTAAAATAGATCTGCCCTTCTTTATCGGAAGACAATTTTTGTGCAAAAATATCGGTGCCCTTGAGGGTTCTTATATAAAACATCACAACTACATTGACAGCAGGTTTACCTCTCAAACGAACCTGCGCTATAATGTCATCGCCATAATTCCCTTTGTAAGGATTATCTTTCAGCACGATCTCAAACTCATCATTCAGTGGTTTGTCGAATCCGTTCGGGCTATTTTTTTCAACTTCAACAAGCGATTTCAGGTGCCATGTATATTTTTCTCTAAAGCTGTCCTTACTACCGTTTTTTGCCTTTTCCGCATATTGAGTATAGCCTTCATCTTCCAGCAACTTTATAAAATCGTCGGCTTCTATATCGTCGGTGATCGATTTTCTAACCATGTGAATGGTTTGAAGCCCATCCGATTCCAACGGCATTGATATGATGGGCGAAGCGCTGTCTTTTGCCACAGTTAATAAGTTGGTTCCCTTTTTACCGTTTTGGATTTCAAATTTCGCTGTTTTTGATGCTTCGTATTTTAGCTCATCGGTCTTGGTAAACTGATTTACACGGATCAGATGCATGTTGAGGTTATCCCCTTTATGCATAACAAAATTTTCGGGCAGTAACACGAAATCCTCCTGGGCAGCAGCTTCAGTTACGATAAGCGAAAAAAGGCAAAAAAGTAGAATATAAGTATGTTTCATATGGTTAAGATAGAAATCATGTAAACATACAAAGTTTTAAAAACTTCAGTAGTTTAGCTTTATGGTTTTTGATCGGAAAAACATCGATAATGACAAATTAGTCACATTTTATAAGGCTTTATTGTGGCCGAGACTGATTGAAGAAAAAATGCTGATACTTCTGAGACAAGGCCGTATAGGCAAATGGTTTTCGGGGATCGGCCAGGAAGCTATCGCTGTTGGCAGCACATTGGCTATGCAGCCATACGAATATATCTTACCTATGCATCGTAATCTGGGGGTGTTTACAACAAGGGATATCCCTTTATCAAGATTAATGGCGCAGTGGCAGGGGAAAGCATCAGGCTTTACAAAAGGCCGGGATCGTTCCTTTCATTTCGGCACGCAGGAATATAAGATTATTGGGATGATATCGCACCTTGGCCCGCAAATGGCTTTAGCCGATGGTATCGCTTTAGTAGATGTACTGAGTAAACGAAGCAGGGCGACTCTGGTTTTCACGGGCGAAGGCGGCACTAGTGAAGGCGATTTCCATGAGGCATTAAATGTGGCTTCCGTTTGGAACCTGCCGGTGATATTCCTGATTGAAAATAATGGTTACGGCTTATCGACGCCGGTCAACGAACAATACAAATGCGAGCAGTTAAGTGATCGTGCGATTGGATATGGAATTGAAGGACGAACTATAGATGGCAACAACATTCTTGAAGTATACCATACAATTAATGAAATAGCTACGGACATCCGCCAAAATCCAAGGCCTGTTTTGCTGGAATGCATGACTTTCCGGATGCGTGGCCACGAAGAAGCTTCCGGAACTAAATATGTGCCTCAGCATATGTTTGATGAGTGGAAAGAGAAAGATCCGATAGCCAATTTTGAGATATTTTTGTTGGATGAAGGTGTGCTAAATCATGAATCAATACGGGTTATAAAAAGCGGGTTTACTACCATGATTGATACTGAAATTGAACAAGTATTTAGTGAACCGGACATTGTTCCCAATGCTGCGACGGAGTTGAAGGACATGTACAAACCCTTTAACTTTTCAGCTTTACAACCCTCCAACAACACAACAAATAAAAGATACATCGACGCGATAAGCGATGGCTTGCGCCAGGGTATGCAAAAGTTTGATAATCTGGTGATCATGGGACAGGATATAGCGGAATACGGTGGTGCCTTTAAGATCACCCAGGGCTTAGTTGAAGAGTTTGGCCGGGAGCGGGTTCGCAATACGCCCATCTGTGAGTCAGGGATTGTGGGTGCCGCGATGGGACTATCGATCAACGGCTATAAGTCGGTCGTCGAAATGCAGTTTGCCGATTTTGTGACTTGTGCCTTTAACCAGGTGATTAACAACCTGGCTAAAACCCATTACCGTTGGGGAGAAAATGTAGACGTGGTAGTACGTATGCCCACAGGCGCGGGAACAGGTGCCGGGCCATTTCACTCACAAAGCAACGAAGCCTGGTTTACCAAGACACCGGGGTTGAAAGTGGTTTACCCAGCTTTTCCATCAGATGCAAAAGGATTGTTATTAGCCGCCATTGAAGACCCGAATCCGGTGATCTATTTCGAGCATAAGTATTTATATCGCGGCATCAGCGAAGAAATAGCCGATGAGCCATATACAATTGAGATAGGTAAGGCGAGAGTGATAGAAGAAGGTAAAAACGCCAGTATTATTACATATGGACTTGGTGTTCACTGGGCATTGGATTATGCAAAAGCCCATCCGGATGAATCAATCGAGATAGTCGATCTGCGCTCATTACAACCCTGGGATAAAGAAGCAGTTGAAATTAGTGTAAAAAAGACCGGACGAGTTTTAATATTACACGAAGACACCTTAACCAACGGCTTCGGCGGAGAAATAGGTGCGCATTTAGCCGAACACTGTTTTAGTTACCTGGATGCGCCAGTTATGCGCTGTGCAAGTTTAGATACGGCTATCCCGATGAATAAAGCATTGGAAGATCAGTTTTTGGCAAAAGCAAGGTTGGAGGAAATGATGGAGAAATTGTTGAGATATTAATCTGAAAATTATATATTCATTTGAGCACAAATGATTCGAATTATATTGCAATCAGAGATAAAATAATCGAAGGCACAACCGTGCTATAAAACTCATGTACCTGCGAAGACCTTTAAGCTTCCACCAACTCAACTTCCGCAATCGGACTAAACAAATAGACGCGCTTGGTTTTTAATTCAGTGCATTTATAACGTTTCCGTAATTGCTCCTCTTTCCTGAACACCCGGCCATTTTTTAGTTTAAATAACGAGTGCATCGGTATTTTATCAACTGTAAGATGTGTATCCGGCTTGGGGGCGTCATATAAACGCAAAGATTTATACAAATGCAAATCAGTACAACTTGATGCTGCCGGGTTGTTTAGATATTTAACGATTGCGTGCTTTACATCAGGCGGGAAAATTTCTTTTTCAAAAAATGGCTGCATCATTTTTTTGAAGTTGGCTTTCCATTCTGTTCCGTGAGGCTTGGCCTTGTGTTTATGCTCGTTCCAGGTATGCAGGTGGGCAAATTCATGCACCGTAGTCACCAGGAATGCGTATACATTCAGATCATAATTTACGGAGATTCGATGCCCCTTTCCGCCATGCGGGGGACGGTAATCGCCGAACTTACTATTGCGGTTGCGGGAAATCTTAAACTCACATTGAAAGTAATCGATCCAACGGGCAATCAGCGGCGCCGCCGCCGGGGGGAGATATCTTTCTAAAACTTTTACCTTATCCAATTTAACCTCTTTTCAAAAATACGTTTTTGAGGTCAAAAGTTAAAAGCGAAAGGATAAAGGTTTTACAGGAAAATAATGTTTAATACAGCAAGGGTTTTATCTTTCAGCGTTAACCTTTCACCTTTTACCTCAATAAATGGTAGGTAATAAAGCTCACGATATAAGCTAGTCCAGTCATGTAGACGAATTGTGAAGCCGGCCAGCGCCAGTTTTTGGTTTCGCGGTATACAACGGCTACGGTGCTGGCGCACTGCATGGCAAAGGCATAAAACATCATCAGGGAGAAGGCAACAGCAACGGTAAATACAGGTTGTCCATCCGGGTTTTTTGCAGTAGCCATTTTTTGTTGAACCGATTCCATCTTTTCTGCATCCCCTTCGACGCTGTAGATAGTTGCCATAGTTCCAACAAATACCTCACGGGCAGCGAAGGATGTAATTAATGCAATTCCTATTTTCCAGTCAAAACCAAGCGGTTTAATGACGGGCTCGATAGTATGACCCAATACGCCGGCATAAGAGTTTTCCAGCTTTTCAGAAGCAACGGCGCGATGCAGATCATTAGTGCTCATTTGCTGTGTATATTGAGATTGTTTATATTTTTGTTCTATCCGCTCGAAACGGTCGCCAGGCCCATAGGAAGCCAATACCCAAAGAATAACCGATACGGCAACAATCACCTTACCAGCCTGCAAAACGAACGCCTTGGCACGGTTATACATATCCTGGCCAACGTTCTTCCAGCGCGGCATGCGGTAAACAGGCAATTCCATGATAAAGTAGCCGCGTTCGCGTGCTTTTAATAAGAATTTCATCGCGAAAGCTACGGTAACAGCCGATACCAGACTGAATAGGTACATGCCAGTAAGCACTAATCCCTGCAAGTTGAATACCCACCAAATATTTCGGTTGGGAACAACCAATGCAATCAGCAGCGTATAGATCGGTAAACGGGCAGAGCAGGTTACCAGTGGCGTTACCATAATGGTGATCATACGGTCTTTCCAGTTTTCGATAGTACGGGTACTCATAATTGAGGGAACAGCACAAGCAAAGCCGCCAATAAGCGGAACCACTGATTTGCCATTTAGTCCTACCTTACGCATTAGTCTGTCCATCATGAAGGTAACGCGCGACATATAACCCGTGTCTTCCAGTATGGAGATGAACCCAAAAAGTATTGCGATCTGCGGAATAAAAACCATCACACCACTTAAGCCACCCATCACACCATCAACCACTAAATTGACTAATGGTCCGGCAGGTAAAACACGATGTAGTGATGTCTGTGCCCATACAAAGAAGTCACCTATCAACTCCATCGGATAGGCTGACCATGCGAAGATGGATTGGAAAATGAATATCAGGATTGCAAAAAATATGACAAACCCGAAAACCCGGTGAGTTAGTATCTTATCGATCTTATTACTGATGTTTTCTTCCTGGGCAGTTTCATTTTTCGTTACCGTATCGTAAAGGAGATCGTTAATGAAGCTATACCGAGCTATGGTTTCGGTAGCCTGAGCTTTTTGCGAATGAAAACTAAATTCCTGCTCCAATTCCTCAATGCGGTCGCTTTGAACCGGACTTAAAAATTTAAGCGTTTCGTGCTGGTGTGCCAACTGCAAGGCGTAATATGGATTCTCTACCTCGATTTCCCTGCTGATGTGCGCGATGAGCTGCGGTGCCAATGATTCAACATCAATAGTATCTTCCTGTAAGGCAACTTTATTGGCGTAGCTAATGGCTGACTTAAGCTGATCGATGCCTTCAATTTTACGAGCAGAGATCGGTACTACAGGTACACCAAGTTTTTGCGCAAATGCATTCACATCAATGGTAATGCCCGACTTTTTGGCCAGGTCCATCATGTTTAAGGCAACGATAACAGGCAGTTTCAGATCGGCAACCTGTGTGTAGAGTAATAAATTTCTTTTGAGGTTGGAAGCGTCAAGGATGACTACCACCAGATCGGGGCGCAAAGGATTGGCTTTGTCAGCTAAGACAGAAAAAACGATCGATTCATCCCTGCTTTTAGGGTAAAGACTATAAGTACCCGGAAGATCTATTATTTCAGCGCGGCGGCCATCTGGCAAATCGCAAAAACCTGTCTTTTTATCAACGGTTACACCCGGAAAGTTCCCTATTTTTTGGTTGAGCCCGGTTAAAACATTAAAGAGCGTTGATTTACCGGTGTTTGGATTTCCTACAAGCGCTACTTTCAAATTAGCATCCACTTGTTGAAAATTACTGCAGGATAATAGTTGAAGCTTCTTTTCTGCGCAAACTTAATTGGTAACCAGAAACATGAATGGCAATTGGATCGCCAAGAGGGGCAACGCGCGAAACAGTGATCTGCTCACCGGGTAGACATCCCATTTCCATCAACTTCACCGACATTTCAAGATCGGTAAATTCCTTAACTATTCCTGTTTCTCCTACTTCAAGTTGCGAAAGCCTCATGTTTTTAATACTTAAACTGAACAAATGTAGACCTTATTTAAATTAAATCCAAATAAGGACTAGTGATTTACATCACAATTTTGCATGATTAATGTCATTTATTGATTAGGCAATATTTTCAATTGCTTTCCGGAGGCTGATTTTGCCGAAGTGAGGGCATCCGCAATCTTTTTTCAAGACACCGCATGATGATAGGCATACTGCTGCAATTAAAACGACCAAATATCTAATTCTTTTCATAATTTTTTGCCCTGTCAATTATCAATACCCCTAAAATTCCCATACAGGCGCCTGCGGCATCAGCAAAAAGGTCGGGCCATTCACCGCTTCGCCAGGTAAAAATGGTTAATTGCAGTAATTCAATTAACCCGCCAAATAGTATGGAAATAAAAGTAACTATTGCTGCCGTTTTATACGATATCGGCCTCCCATTTTGTTGCCTCACAATGCCATTGCACCACAAAATTACCAGCAAGAAAAAGAAGTCGCTATGTACCAGTTTGTCAAACCCGGGAAAGAACAAAGGCTCACGTGCAATATTGTCTCCGATTTTGACGGAGCACATCGCCAAAACAAATAAGGCCCACAAGATAGTGGGCCTTTGATATTTTGAGAACCTTATCATTTAAAATCAGGCGCCAACCAAAGCTTTGTAAGCATCAGCAGAAAGCAGGCCATCAATTTCTAAAGCATCTTTAATGCTAACTTTCACCATCCAGCCTTCGCCATAAGGGTCAGAGTTTACCAGTTCGGGCTGGCTATCAAGTGCAGGATTGATTCCTTCAACGGTGCCGGTAAGCGGCATAAATAGATCAGATACTGTTTTTACTGCTTCAACAGTCCCGAAAACTTCTTCCTTTTGTACTTCTTTTCCTTTTGAAGGAATATCGACATAAACGATGTCGCCCAATTCGCCCTGGGCAAACTCAGTGATACCTATATAGGCTTCGCTGCCTTCAACTCTTACCCACTCGTGGTCTTTGGTGTATTTTAATTCAGCCGGGAAATTCATATTGATCTGTTTTTTTGTGGGTCAAAAATAAAAAAACTTTTAGATAACCTGACTTAAATCTATTCAGATCAGATTTATAAAAAAACCTAAAAGAGTATCCAGCTTAAAGTGCCATTTAGTAGTTAAGGCAGATTTTTGCGCGACTTTTTTTTATTGTAAAAAGCCTGATAAAACAATACTTTTAAGTTTTAGAATAAAGCCTGTCCGATGAAAAAACTTTACCTGTCGCTATTTCTTCTTATCAATCTGATACCATTTGCCAATGCCCAAAAGGGAAGTGATTTCGAATCAAAAACCAAAGGGTTGACTAAATATTCAGGCTATTTAAATTTTTACTGGAATGATAAAACCGGGCAGGTATTTTTAGAGATCAACCGCTTTAATGATGAATTTTTGTATGTGAGCTCATTGCCTTCCGGTGTCGGATCAAACGACCTGGGAATGGATCGGGGACAGATCGGCGAGAGCCGTATCGTAAAGTTTATGCGGGTAGGTAATAAAGTTTTGTTGGTGCAACCCAATTACAGTTACCGGGCGGTAAGCAATAATGCAGATGAGCGCAAATCGGTGGAAGAAGCCTTTGCGCAATCTGTCATCTGGGGGTTTACCACTTTAGCACAAGATGATGATAAGGCGTTGGTTGACTTTACGCCATTTTTGCTTCGCGACAGTCATAATTTAGCAAGAAAGTTGGGCAACAATAACCAGGGCAGCTATCATGCAGATGATAGCCGATCAGCCATCTATTTGCCCAATACCAAAAGCTTCCCGGACAATACGGAATTCGAAGCGATCATCACTCTGGCCGGAACAGGAACCGGCGCCGAGATCAGTTCGGTAACACCTAATGCTGATTTTGTGACGGTACGCATGCACCAGTCTTTCATCCGCATGCCCGACAATAAATACAAGCCGCGCAAGTTCGATCCACGTTCTGGGTTATATGATATAGAGTATATGGATTTTGCTACACCGATCGATCAACCTATCATGAAACGATTTTTGACCAGGCACCGGCTTGAAAAGAAAGATCCGTCAGCGGCGGTAAGTGAACCCGTAAAGCCAATAGTTTATTATGTTGACCGAGGCGCGCCGGAGCTTGTACGCAATGCGTTAATAGAAGGAGCGTCATGGTGGAACCAGGCTTTTGAAGCAGCGGGTTATAAAAATGCTTTTCAGGTGAAGTTATTGCCTGAAGATGCCGACCCGATGGACATACGCTACAATGTGATCCAGTGGATACACCGGTCGACAAGAGGCTGGTCGTATGGCGAGTCGATCAATGATCCGCGTACAGGAGAGATCATCAAAGGACAAGTTTCATTAGGCTCGCTGCGCGACAGGCAGGATTTCCTGATAGCGGAAGGGCTGCTTCAGCCTTATGAGGACGGCAAACCTGTAAGTGATAAAATGCTGAAAATGGCCTTAGCGCGCTTGCGTCAATTGGCTGCTCATGAGGTGGGCCATACTTTAGGCTTCCAGCATAATTTTGCAGCCAGTGTGAATAACAGGTCGTCAGTGATGGATTATCCGCCGCCTGTGTTTACATTGGGTGCGGACGGGACGGTTGACCTGAGCAATGCTTACGGCACCGGCATCGGCGCGTGGGACAAGCGGACTGTATTGTATGGCTACGAGGATTTCCCTGCCGGAACGGATGAGGATAAAGCGTTGAAGGATATTATGAATGAGACATTAAAGAAAGGTTTCTTGTATATCTCGGATGAGGATGCGCGCCCTGTAGGTGGGGCACATCCTCAGGCTCACCTTTGGGATGCCGGAACAAATGCAGCCGATGAACTCAACCGCTTGATGACGGTCAGGAAACATGTGATCGATAATTTTTCAGAAAAAGCGATCAGGCAGGATGCGCCGATGGCTAACCTTGAAGAAGTGCTGGTGCCGATGTACCTGATGCACCGCTACCAGGTGGAGGCTGCTTCCAAAATGCTCGGAGGTTTGTATTATACGTTTGCCCTGAAAAATGACGGGCAAACCATCACCAAATTCGTTCCCCCTGCTGAACAATGGAAAGCATTTGATGCATTGATGGGTACTATATCGCCGGATGCACTGGCACTGCCAGAAAAGCTGATCGAAAAAATACCACCGCGACCAATTGGCTACCCGCGAACGCGCGAGACTTTTAAGTCGAGAACAGGAATGACTTTTGATCCACTCTCTGCTGCCGGGTCCGCGGCAAGTAATACACTGGCATTTATGCTAAATTCGCAACGTGCGGCGCGGCTGGTGGAATATCATTCCAGGGATAGTTCCCAACCGGGTCTCGAGGCGGTTTTGACGAAACTAGTGGCACAGACATGGAAAGCTCCAAAAAGATCAGGATATGCGGGGGAACTACAGCGATTGGTGAATAACCTCGCGCTGAAACAACTATTAGCATTAGCTGCCGATACCAAAGCGCCCGAAAACGTTCGTGGAATTACCCTGCTACAAATAAGCGAATTAAAAACATGGATGAATAAAGCCATGTCTGCAGCAGGGAATGATCAGAAAGCAAACCTATTGTTCGGCTTATCACAGATCAAAGAATTTGAAAACAGTCCCGATAAATTTAAACCAGCCGAAACATTAAACATGCCTGATGGTTCGCCAATTGGGATGGCGGAGGATTTTTAAAATTAGGTGTCATGCTGAGCCTGTCAAAGCACTGTGGGCAGGCCTAACCGCACGTCCTTCGACATGCTCAGGATGACAACGCGCAAAACATTTATTTACTATGCAATCACCTATAAAAACCGGTTTAATGGCCTACGGAATGTCCGGAAGGGTATTTCATGCGCCGTTTATTTATGCGCACCCTGGCTTTGAACTGAGGGCAGTTGTAGAGCGTCATGAAAAGAAAATGGCGGGGCCTTACGCTGGCATCATTAGCTACGATCAAACCGAAGAACTGCTGAACGATAAGGAGATCGAACTGGTTATCGTCAACACGCCTAACAATACGCATTTTGATCTGGCAAAACGATCATTCCAGGCAGGTAAACATGTTCTGGTTGAAAAACCGATTGCAGCAACGGTCGCCGAAGTAAAGAAATTATACGACTTGGCAAGAGAAGCTGGTAAGCATTTGATGGTCTATCAAAACCGTCGTTGGGACAGCGATTTTTTATCGGCGAAAGAAACAATAGAAAGCGGTAGGTTGGGACAATTGATCGAAGTGCATTTCCGTTTCGACAGATATAAAACGACATTAAGCCCAAAACAATTTAAGGAGACCAAAAGCATGGCACCAAATGGTTTGGCTTATGATTTGGGTCCGCATTTGATAGACCAGGCAATTAGTCTTTTTGGCCGGCCGTTAAAGTTTACCAAAACAACAGCTACCTATAGGGAAGATTCACAGGTGGATGATTATTTCCATTTTCACTTGTCGTACCCAAATCAATTGAATGTATATCTTACATCGGGTTTGCTTATAGCTCAACCCACGCCTTCTTTTGTGGTGCATGGTACATTGGGTAGTTATATAAAAGACAGAGTAGATGTACAAGAAGCGCAGCTGGACAAAGGCATTCCGCCTACTGATCCGGCTTATGGAATAGAGCCTGAAGGCTGCGAAGGCAGATTGGTGACATTTGACGAGAATAATCAAAAAATTACCGAGCGAATGCCAACATACAAAGGTCAATATATTCAATTATTCGAGGCGATGTATCAGACTATACGCAATGGCGCGTTATATCCGATAACAGAAGAGCATATTGCCTGGCAGATAGAGTTGCTGGAAGCAAACGGCTGATTTTTTGTAAATTTATATTAACATCAAACCTCTGAATTATAAAAACAGTACATTTATCTCCATAATGAAAAAACTAGCTCTTATTTTAAGCCTGATTATCGTTGCAGGATGCACACAGGCTCAAACCAAACCTGATATTGAACACATCCCTCATTTTAAGATATTAAAAGCTGATAGCACTTATTTCAGCTATACTGACTTGAAGAAAGACAAGCCGGTGATGATCATTTATTTCGCACCCGATTGCAGCCATTGCCAGCATCTGATGTATGAGATGAAGCCGAAAATGAAGCAGTTTAGCGACATACAGATCGTTATGGTGACCTTCACCGAATACAATATGCTGAAGATGCTTAAAAACTTTAACCGGGATTTTGATCTTGCCAAATACCATAACCTGACCGTAGGTACTGAAGGGCATACATACGTAGTTCAGAAGTATTACCAAGTGACCACTACTCCATACATTGCGGTGTATGACCACAAAGGCAACCTGGTTAGGGCTTTTGATAAAGTGCCTAAATTAGACACACTGGTAGCAACTGTAAAGAAAGCATAAGTTTTATTGCTGTTGCTGTTGTTGCTGCTGGAGCATTTCCAGATAGCGCTGATAGCTGTTTTTCGGAAAAGCGGTTAATGGTTCATATTCCGTATGCTCCTGAGCTTTAACAAATTCTGCAGGTTGATTCATGGAAGGCGCATCATCTTCATAGCCAACTGCTACTGAAACATCCAGCCTGTGATCCGATGTGCCTTTGTAAACTCCTTTTACTGGCGAGCAGTCAGAAAAATTACGGCCTACGGCTAAACGCACATGTGTTTCATTGGCAATGCAGTTATTGGTAGGGTCGATGCCCATCCAGCCGTAGTCCGGTATATAAGCTTCGGCCCAGGCGTGGGTTGCTCCTTCGCCACGCATGGTGGTGTTGCGATGCGTGCAGATATAACCGCTCACGTAACGCGCCGGAATGCCAACCAGGCGCAACATTAGCGTTAAGATATGTGCGAAATCCTGGCAAACGCCGGCTTTTAGCTTCCATATTTCGTCCATGGTCGTCTCTACCGTGGTAACCCCTTTGATGTAACAGAAGTTCTCATAAACATATCTGGAAAAGCGAAGCGCAGCCTGGTAAGGTGTATCGTCTTTTGATTTCTCGGCCTCAACTAATGCTTTTAGATCATCAAAACCCTCGAACTGCTCTAACCGAAGAAAATCAATATAAGGAATCATGTAACGCAGTTGCTTTAAGTCCTCCCATTGTTGCGCCGGAAAAATGTCATTACCAGGAAGCGGTTTATGTTTGGTTTGAACCAGTATTTTTGAATCGATCAGCAGGGTTGAATGTGGTTCGCTATAGGTAAAACCGCCTATCTTGTTCCCATAATAATCGATAAAGGTATCAATTACCGGGTCGCCGCTGATGCGTATTTCCTGTTTGATCACCTCCTGCCACTCATCCTGAATTGGATATAGAATGATCTGGTTGGCGCTGTCGCGGACAGGTGCCGGGTAGGAATATTGTGTTAAATGTTGAATCTTAAATTCAGGCATAATGAAATGTCAATAGGTTTATCAATCAGGAGTTGGCAAAGTAATAATTATTCAGCGAATCGCCAATCCCATATAATTGGCTGCGTATTTGAGTCAAAAACTGATGCAGCCCTTCTTCCTTTATAGTTTTTACTGAGCTGTATTTGATGTTGCTTTGCAGCCGCCCTATATAAAAGGAAAGCTCCCGGTAATCGTCAATGTTGCTATCATTTTTCAACCGATCAAAATAGCGTTGTATATGGTTGACAGAATAGATTACCGAACGCGGGAAATCGTTGTTCAACGCTACCTGCTCCAATACGTTTTCGGCCTCGAAACCTTCTCGGTATTTTTTAAGATATAGTTCATAGCCACCTAATGATAACAGTAGATGCTTCCAATAAGTTGTATCGGTAAGCAGGTCAGGATTGTTATCTATAGAACCAAACTTGGTATCGAGAATATCGACCGATTGTATCCCACGCTCCAAATATTTGCCAATGTTCATATAGCTACGGCCCTCGCCGCGCTCCATAGTAATTTCGACTGTACCATAATACAACATCACCTGTTTAATGAGCACATCCAGTACGCTTACCGGGTCATCCTTTTTTAAAGCATTGTCAATGCGGCCATCTTTTATCGTATGGTAATATTCATTAAGACACTGCCATAAGTCCTTGGTGATATGTTCCTGTACCCCGCGCGCGTTTTCACGGGCAAATGTGATAATGTTGAGGATAGAATTCTGGTTGTTCTTTCCGCACACCATATAACGCATTACGGCGCGACTGTCATTTCCCAACTTTTGGGTTTCTTCATTCTGCCCTGCAAATATGCGGACCACCGGCTCCCAGGTAAACTCCTGCACCGTGTCCTGCGATGAGGCATAATTGATCTTGAGCATGCGTAAAATACCGTCGCTGCGCTCTACGTAACGGCTTAACCAATATAAACTTGCTGCTACCCTGCTTAACATGTTGTGATATTTCGGAATTCGGAATTTCGATTTCGGATTTAGATTATTACATACTTTAATTAACTCATTTGCATATCTGCGCATTCTCTCATCTGCACATCCGCTCAGGCCAACACCCACGTATCCTTGCTCCCTCCGCCCTGTGAACTGTTTACTACCAACGAGCCTTCCTTTAATGCCACTCTTGTCAACCCACCCGGGACGATCTCTATGCCGCCGGGCCCGCATAAAGCATAAGGCCGCAGATCGACCCGTCGCGGATGTAACGCTCCCTGCATATAACAAGGTGCAGCTGAAAGACTGATGGTTGGTTGGGCGATAAAATTACGCGGATCTTTTAATATCTCTTTTTTATAATCCTCAATCTCTTCGTCAGATGCGGCATGGCCCATCAGCATGCCATAGCCGCCGCTGCCGTTGGTTTTCTTCACTACCATTTTATTGATATTGGCAAACACATGATCGCGCTCGTCGCGGCTGTTCAATTGATAGGTGGGCACATTCTTTAGAATAGGTTCCTCATTCAGATAATATTTGATCATCTCTGGCACATAAGCGTATACCGCCTTATCATCCGCAACGCCATTGCCAATGGCATTTACAATTGCCACATTACCTGTACGGTACGCACCCATAATTCCTGCTACACCTAATATACTCGCCGGGTTAAACGCTAGCGGGTCAAGGTATTCATCATCTACGCGGCGATAGATCACATCCACCTGTTGCAGACCAATAGTGGTTTTCATATAAACCTTTTGATTCTTCACAACCAAATCACGGCCTTCAACCAGCTCTACCCCCATTAATCTTGCTAACGTAGTATGCTCAAAATAAGCCGAGTTATAAATGCCCGGACTTAACAAAACAATCGTCGGGTTGCTGATCTGTCGCGGGGATAACGAAAGCAGGTTCTTATACAGAATGTTTGGATATTCCGTCACACTTCGCACACAACATTGCGGCAACAAGTCGGGGAACAGGCGTTTGGTAATCTCCCGGTTCTCCAGCATATAGCTCACGCCGGATGGCGTACGCAGGTTGTCTTCTAATACATAGAATGTTCCATCGTGATCGCGGATAAGATCAATACCTGCTATGTGCACGTAGATATCATAAGGCACCCGCAACTGATACATTTCCCTCAAAAAATGCGGGCAGGAATAAATGATATCTATTGGTACAATGCCATCCTTTACAATGAACTGGCTATTATAAACGTCCTTTAGGAAAAGATTAAGCGCATTGAGCCGTTGTTTGATGCCTTTCTCAACAAAGGCCCATTCGGCTGCGGTGATGATTCTTGGAATAATATCAAAAGGGAATATTTTTTCTATACCCTCGCCGCTGCTATAAACTGTAAAGGTGATGCCCTGGCTCATGAATAACCTTTTGGCCAGTTCCTCTTTCCGCGCGAGATCCTCAGCCGACTCTCTCGACAAATAATCGATTACTTTGCTGTAATGGTCACGTATACTACCCACGCCATACATCTCGTCCCATACGCCATTTATAGGACTATACTGATTAAAATACCCTGATTCCTGCATAAATTCTCCGACTAAGTGTGACAAATTGATCAGCTTATTTTAATAATTGGTAATTTATGAAGTATTTTATCAAAAAAGCAAATGATTTTTAATAAAATTTCATATAAATGTCAGATAATATATGAATTTATTAAATAATTATTCATAAAATTAATTAGTATCTGCATTTTAGCTGATTTTGCCTGAAAAATTTGGATGTAATTTTGTCTAATTTTATTCGATTTTTGAAACTTCGCCAAAAATATTCTCAAATTTTTCTCCGATTATGATGAAACGTGGAAAATTATTGGGAATCACCAGCAATACATTTCGTATAATACATTTGTTATATTCGCTTGTTTAAACCTCACAATGAATGGCCGATAAGCACGGATCCAATAAATTAGGATTATGGACGAGCACCTCGCTTGTCGTTGGTAATATGATCGGCTCTGGTGTTTTCCTGATGCCGGCAGCGTTGGCCGCGTTTGGTGGAATAAGTTTATTGGGATGGTTATTTTCAGCTATCGGATCGTTTTTCCTGGCTAAAGTTTTCAGTAATCTGAGCAAACTGGTGCCGAATAAAACAGGCGGCCCTTATGTATATACCCGTGCAGGTTTTGGCGATTTTGCCGGTTTCCTGGTTGCATGGGGATACTGGTTGGCCAATTGCGGTGCCAATGCAGCCATCGTGATCGCATTTATCAGCGGGATGAGTGTGTTTTTTCCAATACTGTCTGCTAATGCGGGGGCAGCCATACTCACAGGTTTAGCGTCCATCTGGATAATTACAGCAATCAATTCAAGAGGTGTGGCCTTATCCGGCAGATTTCAGTTGGTAACCACAATTCTAAAATTATTGCCATTAGTTCTGATATCCATAGGTGGTTTATTCTTTATAAAAGTTCAAAATTTCCACCCGTTCAATCTAAGCGGGAAGCCTGTTTTTTCGGTTATCACACTCACTGCTACGATGACCATGTTTGCCTTTGTAGGCATTGAAAGTGCCACAATCCCGGCAGGAAGTGTTGAACATTCAGAAAAGACAGTATCACGTGCTACCATGCTGGGTTTGCTGATCTCGACATTTGTTTACATTCTGGGTAGTGTGAGTATTATGGGAATCATTCCTGCTGTTCAGCTAAAGCAGTCAGCTACTCCTTATGCTGATGCAGCAGCCGTTATTTATGGACCTGCGGCGAGGTATCTTGCAAGCGCAGGTGTCGTGATTGCCGCTTTTGGCGCCCTTAACGGCTGGACGTTGATACAAGGCCAACTTCCGTATGGTGTTGCAAAAGACAAGTTGTTCCCGGGTGTGTTCGGCAGGCTCAACAAGAAGGGTGTACCTGCTATTGGTATGGCTATCAGTAGTGGAATGACGACCTTGTTATTATTGATGAACTACACCAAAGGGCTGGTAGAGCAGTTCAAATTTCTGTTGTTGCTGGCTACGCTGAGTATCCTGATACCCTACCTGCTTTCGGCGGCAGCTTATATTATTTTAGGAACTAAAAAGAATGCATTACATAAAGCCAGCCATATAAGTGTGACCGTACTCGGTTTACTGGCCTTTGTCTATGCCTTATGGGAGATATATGGTTCGGGCGAACAGACTGTCTTTTACGGTTTTTTATTCCTGATGGCGGGTATACCATTTTATATCTGGCTGAGTTATAAGAAGCATCGGGAAGAAGATATAAATTGATTCTTGAGAGTAAACAATTATTTCCCCTCAGCATCGTCCCAATAATAATTATGTATCAGATCTTCTTTTTCAGTTAACCAGCGCAATGAACCATCTTTAGAAGATGCTCTGCCAGCCAGCTCTGTCTTCTTCCCATTTATATAGATAATAATGCTCGCAGAATTCTCATTATGCTCAGCCTCTGATTCATCTTTTATTTCATATACAACCTGGTTATTTTTAAAAGTAAGGGAATGCATTTCCATGGCTAGGTTTTGGCGGCCGCCACCCCTGTGATAACCGCTATATCTAAAGGCTTTCCAGGATGCTACATTTAATACATTGGGATATTGGAGTTCAATCTTGTCTTTGGTTCCAAAACGATAAACAAGGTATTTGTCGTCCTTTTGGTTGCATATCAACACCATTTTGTTGCTTTTTTTCAGTGAGAAACCAAATAGTACTTCTTCGCCGGGTTTTTGGAGTATGCCATAATCAAACTTCTTTTGAGCGCCGGCATAACCACTAAGTAAAAGAAAAGGAATAAAGAATAAGAGAGGTTTCATAGATAAGGCTTGATAGGTACAAAGTTAAAGAGCTGTCTCTGAAGTCGAAACAGCTCTTTATTAGTTATGAAAGTTATTCTCCGTGCGACTGCTCATGCAGTTCTTCCTGCCTGAACAGCTTGGCGCTGAAGTAATCATTATTCATTCTGGAGATATTAGTTAAGCTGATTTCTTTAGGACATTCAGCTTCGCATGCGCGGGTGTTAGTACAGTTACCAAATCCTTCTTCATCCATCTGTGCAACCATCGATTGTACTCGGCGATAACGCTCAGGCTGGCCCTGTGGCAACATACCTAACTGCGAAACCTTAGCCGATACAAACAGCATTGCCGACGCATTTTTACAGGCAGCTACGCAAGCGCCGCAGCCGATACAGGTGGCAGAGTTGAACGCCTCGTCAGCGATCACCTTAGGGATAGCGATTTCATTGGCATCAGGTACACCACCAGTATTTACTGATACGTAACCACCAGCTTGTTGTATACGGTCGAATGCAGAACGATCAACCGCCAAGTCCTTTATTACAGGAAATGGTGCAGCGCGCCATGGCTCAATGGTGATGGTTTGCCCATCGTGAAAGCTGCGCATGTGCAACTGGCACGTGGTAATTGCGCGTTTTGGTCCATGCGGGTGACCGTTGATATACAATGAGCACATACCGCAAATACCTTCGCGGCAGTCGTGATCAAAATAGATCGGGTCTTCACCTCTATGCACAAGGCTTTCATTCACTACATCCAGCATTTCGAGGAAAGACATATCCGGCGAAATACCTTCGGCTTTATAAGTCACAAATTTACCCGCTGTTTGCGCATTCTTTTGGCGCCATACTTTCAGCGTCAGGTTCATGTTGTTGTTACTACTCATTTTCTTAGTCTTTAGTCTAAAGTCTTTAGTCTAAAGTCGACTTACGACTCAAGACTTAGTACTTCCGACTTATTTATAACTCCGTTGTGTTAAATGAACATTCTCAAATACCAGTTCTTCTTTATGCAATTCTTCTGGCTGATTATCGCCCTTGTATTCCCAGGCTGATACGAACGTAAAGTGCTCGTCATCACGCAATGCTTCACCTTCCGGTGTTTGTGATTCAATACGGAAGTGGCCGCCGCATGATTCTTTGCGCATCAATGCATCATCCACCATCAACTCACCTAATTCAAGGAAATCGGCTACGCGGCCGGCTTTTTCAAGCGACTGGTTCAGCTCTTCGTTCTCGCCTAATACAATAGCATTTTTCCAGAAATCGGCACGCAGGTTTTGAATCAGTCCTTTGGCTTTTTTCAAGCCTTCTTCATTACGCGCCATACCGCAGTATTCCCACATAATGTGGCCTAATTCACGGTGATATTCGTCGACAGTTTTGGTGCCTCTTAAAGCAAGCAGTTTCTTAATGCGTTCTTCAACCTCTTTTTTGGTTTGCTCAAAAGCCGGGTGTTTAGTATCAACTGGTTTTGGTCCGATCTTAGCCAGGTAATCGCCAACAGTGTAAGGGATAACGAAGTAGCCATCAGCCAGGCCCTGCATTAGCGCAGATGCGCCAAGACGGTTAGCGCCGTGATCTGAGAAATTAGCTTCACCTAAAGCGTACAAACCATCCACGTTGGTCATTAGGTTGTAATCAACCCAAAGACCGCCCATAGTGTAATGCACCGCCGGATAAATGCGCATTGGCTGTTTATAAGGATCCTCATTGGTGATCTGGTAATACATGTCGAACAGGTTACCATATTTGGCCCTTACCGCGTCTTCGCCCAGGCGTTTGATCGCGTCAGCAAAATCAAGGAAAACTGCAACGCCTGTGCTGCCAACCCCGCGACCTTCATCCACCATTTCTTTACCGTTACGCGAGGCAACGTCGCGAGGTACGAGGTTACCAAATGACGGATATTTTCTTTCCAGGAAGTAGTCCCTGTCTTCTTCTTTTAAGTCTGTTACTTTCAGTTCGCCTTTGCGCAGTTTCTGAGCAAGTTCAACTGTTTTCGGCGCCCAAACACGACCATCATTACGCAGTGACTCGGACATCAAGGTCAACTTAGACTGATGGTCTCCGGTTACCGGTATACAGGTCGGGTGGATTTGCGTATAACATGGGTTGCCGAAGAAAGCACCGCGTTTGTGTGCCCTCCAGGCGGCTGTTACGTTACAGCCCATTGCATTGGTCGAAAGGTAGAACACGTTACCATAGCCGCCGGTACACAATAATACTGCGTGACCGGAATGGGTTTCAATCTTGCCTGTCTCCAGGTTACGGGTTACGATACCTTGAGCTTTGCCGTCGACAATTACCACATCCAGCATTTCGGTACGGGTGTACATTTTCACCTTGCCGGCATTGATCTGGCGGTTTAAGGCTGAATAAGCACCTAACAATAATTGCTGTCCTGTTTGACCGCGGGCATAGAACGTACGTGATACCTGGGCACCACCAAATGAACGGTTATCTAATAAACCACCGTATTCGCGTGCAAAAGGAACACCCTGTGCCACGCATTGGTCGATGATATTTACTGATACCTCGGCCAGGCGGTAAACGTTTCCTTCACGGGCGCGGTAGTCGCCTCCTTTTATCGTATCGTAAAACAAACGGTATACGCTGTCGCCATCGTTACGGTAGTTTTTTGCTGCATTGATACCACCTTGCGCAGCAATGGAGTGCGCACGACGGGGGCTATCCTGGAAGCAATATGCCTTTACATTATAACCTAGCTCAGCCAGCGATGCAGCTGCCGAAGCGCCCGCAAGCCCGGTTCCTACCACAATAATATCGTACTTCCGCTTATTGGCAGGGTTAACCAGCTTAAGGTTAAACTTATGCGTACTCCATTTTTCGGCTAAGGGGCCCGCTGGAATTTTAGCATCTAAGATCATGTTCTTCTTATTTACGATTTTAGAATTACGATTTTAGATTTTTTGAATTAATATAATTCGTAAATCGTACATCGTAATTCGTAAATTATTTCTAACTCCTTGTAAAATAATACACCACCGGCATCAGGGCAAATCCTAACGGGATGATAACGGCAAACAGCCAGGTGCCGATAAATTCAACTATCGGCGTGTATTTGCGGTGTGTCCAGCCCAATGTGCGGAATGCGCTCTGGAAACCATGCAGCAAGTGGAATGCTACGGCTACCATTGCAATCACATAAAATATCACATACCACAATTGGCTAAAGCTATATTGTACACGTGCGTGCAGATCCTTCACCCTAACGATCTCGAAATTATTCACGGTTTGTACCGAGTTTTCAAAATCAGGAGAGGTTGGTGTAAACTCAATAGATTGGGTTTGGCCCGATGAAAGGTCAGTACGGTATTCCTTGTAAGCCATGGTGCCGCTGTATTTATAACGGTACCAGAAATCGCCCATGTGGATCACGATGAACAGGAACAAGATAGCTCCTAAAAAGCCCATGTTTTTTGACTGCCATGTAGCATTATCGCTGGCAGTTACCGCATAACCGATAGGGCGTGCCTTGCGGTTTTTGGTAGTAAGTACAATAGCATAAATGGTGTGCACCAATATGCACAGATAAAGAATGTAGGCAACTACTTCTATCGGCGGAAAATGCGTCAGGAAGTTGGCGTACACATTAAACGCATAACCGTCGTCGTGTTTAAACAGCAGCAGGTTGCCGCCTAAGTGTACAATCAGAAATGTACACAAAAACAAGCCTGTTAAAGCCATGATCAGCTTCTTGCCCAGCGACGAGTTAAAGGTTTGTTTCAATTCGCTCATTACAAATTAGATTTATTGGGCAAAAGTATCTATTAAAATGACAAAAGATATAAATGCTTAGCTGTAAATGGGCGTGAAAAATTTATTTAGAAATGTTCTAAATTGGTGGGTGGTTGATTGGTTGAATAGTTAAGTGGTTGATTGAGTTCTATTAGTTGTAGTGGTTGTATATGTTAAAAAGGCAGAAACACTGTTACTTCAACTAATACAACCCCCGGGCTCACCCAATCGCGATAACCTTGTCCTCCAGCACCCCAAATATCCTGTCCTGCTTTTCATGACGAATAGCAATCCTGCCCGTAAACCTGCCGAATGACGGTAATATTGCTTGCTTTTTACCAAAAGCAAAGCACGGTAAAGTGATGCTCTGTCTTGCTCGCCCTGACAAGTTCACGCCAGGATGGATATGTCCGCAAAGAACATAACCTTCTGTTTGCTCTAGTTCTGCTTCAGTTAACGGGTGATGCAACATTATGAAAGGACTCATCAATAGATGATCGTGTAGAGCAATATCCAGTTCATCATAATACTTATCGTGAATAATATCGTGATTGCCGCGTATAAGGATGATCTCCAGTTTTTGGTTTTGCTGCCTCCATAGGCGAAACCAATCCCAGTCGGCGTTCATATCGCTGTGAAAAAGATCGCCTAAGAAGATCAGTTTTTCGGGCTTGTATTCAAATATCAGGTCGGATAGAGTAGCCAGATCGCTTTGCTCCATATTTCTGGGCACAGCAATACCGGCTTTCCGGAAATGGCCTACTTTGCCCAAGTGAACATCAGCGGCAATCAGCGCTTTTTCTTGTTTCCAGTAAATGGCTTTTTGAGGTAAGAGGACGAGGTCTTGTCCCAAAAAATTAAAATCGAGCCCGGCCCAGATCGTCATGAAGGCAAATGTAAGGAATTGTGCTTTTGGTCTGAACCATTAATCCTACGAATCATGGTTCAGACACACAAAAAAACCCGGCTCATCGCCGGGCTTCTTCTGAACTCTATATTAATCATTTATCAATTATTGTCCGTCACCTTGCTGGAACACATTGTTAAATGCTGTTCCGTCAGGATAATAACCAGTGATGATCAGGTTGCCGTTGCGCATGCTGGTGATGGCATTGCTGATGTCATCTGAATTGTTAACCGGTTTCCTGTTGATGCTGGTAATGATAGAACCGACAGGGATCTGGGTATCGTCGAACAATAATCCCGGACGAACCTGGGTAACTACCACACCTGAACGTACATGGTATTTCGCTTTTTCAGCTGAGCTCAATGAGCGGAAGCTTGCGCCTAATTTGTTGTACAGTTCTTCGGATGATTTCGTAGATGCTGTTGAACGGCCTAAGTTGCCTGCATCAGCTTTCAGGGTTACACTTACGTTCTTTTCTTCGTTGCCGCGTAAAATGGTCAGGTTGATCTTATCACCTGGCTGTAAACGGGCAACAGGTTCCTGCAAGTCTGATGATTCATAAACTTTGTTACCATTTACTTTGGTAATAATATCACCATGCTGTAAACCAGCCTGTGCAGCACCGCTGCCCGGAGCAACGTCAGCGACATATAAACCAACGTTACGGCTGATCTTCAATTCGTCAGCAACATCCTGGTCGAGTTCTTTAAAGCTAACGCCCAGATACCCACGTTTTACTGAACCGTATTTTTGGATGTCGTTCAATACTTTTTTTGCAAGGTTGATAGGAATGGCAAAACCATAACCTTCATATGAACCTGTTTGCGAAGCGATAGCAGCATTGATACCGATCAATTCACCTTTGGTATTCACCAATGCACCACCGCTGTTGCCAGGGTTAATGGCTGCATCGGTCTGGATAAATGATTCAATGCCTTTATTCAATTGTTTACCACCGTTCTGACGCTGAACACGCATACGGCCAAACGGCGTTTCCTGTTCTTCTTCACCCTGGCTGCTGCCGATCAGGCCTAAACCACGACCTTTGGCGCTTACTATACCTGCAGTAACAGTTGAGGTAAGACGGAACGGGTTGCCAACCGCTAATACCCACTCACCTACTTTCACATTGTCAGAGTTACCCAATTTTACAATAGGCAAATTGGTAGCACTGATCTTGATCAGAGCAAGGTCAGTATTCGGGTCGGTACCGATCACTTTAGCAGTAAAGTGCTGGTGATCATTGGTGGTAATTTCAATTTTGTCAGCCTTGTCAACCACGTGGTTATTGGTGACGATGTAGCCATCAGGAGAGATGATCACACCTGAACCTGATGCCATCTGGGGGCCTTGTGGCTGCATACGACCGCCAAACATATCGCCGAATAATTGCTGCATCTGGTCCTGGCCGCTGTTGTCCTGGTTTTTATAAGTGGTACGGATATATACAACCGCTGGGGTTACCTCGGCAGCTGCAACTGTAAAATCGGTCGGAGCATCAGCCGATGATACGCCGGATGGTAATGGATTGTTAGTAAAATAGACTTTCTGTTTGTCCTCTATGCTCATGTTATCGGCATACTTATTCTCAATCACTTTGTATGCGCCTAATGCCAGAGCACCGCCTAAAAATGCGGTAAGGATCGTTAAACCAAACTTTTTCATTTCTGTAATCTGTTTTTAAAATTATTCTTTGAAACTATCATAGTGGTATAGGCCTTCGTGCCGGCTTCATAATAGTTTCATATTATTAAATCACTTCGGTTTTATAATATTTAATTTGTTACACTTGGAGTGTCAAATTTAATACCAGTAAGACGTTATAATCAACTTTAAGTTATCCTCTTTTTTGTTAAATTTTGTTAAATTGACATATAGGAACTTAAAAGGTTTATTAGATCCTTAGAATAATGATAAAATTTCATTAAAGTTAATAAAAAATAAGTGAAAGTTAAATTCTATAAATATCAGGGTGCTGGTAACGATTTTATTTTGATAGATAATCGTCAAAATATTGTAAATCATCACAATCCGGGGCTTATTTCACATTTGTGCGATAGAAGATTTGGTATCGGCGGGGACGGTATGATGTTCTTGCAGGACACTCCCGGTTATGATTTTGAGATGGTATATTACAACTCCGACGGCCAGCCCAGTAGTATGTGCGGCAACGGGGGCAGGTGTATTGTGGCCTTTGCCAAGTTCCTGGGGGTGATAGATCAAGAGACTAACTTTTTGGCAGTAGACGGCCCGCATTATGCCAAAATTTCAGAGGGCGGCGATTGGGTAAGTCTGCAAATGATTGATGTTGATACCATTAACCGCGACGACGATGCTTATGTGCTCAATACCGGTTCGCCACATTATGTCGAGTTGGTTGACGGGTTAAAAGATAAAGATGTTTATCATGATGGTTGTGCAATCCGCAACAATGACACTTACAAAGCAAAAGGCATCAATGTAAACTTTGTGGAGCCTTTAGATGACGGCTACTTTGTGCGTACTTTTGAGCGCGGTGTTGAAGACGAAACCTATGCCTGCGGAACAGGGGTAACGGCAGTTGCTTTAGCCATGGCAAAACACAATCATCAGACAGGTATACTGAACACGCCTATTAAGGTATTAGGCGGCGATCTGAATATCCGCTTTGAAACAGACGGCACCCATTACAGCCATATATTTTTAGAAGGTCCTGCCAAACAAGTCTTCCAGGGAGAAGCAGAGATATAAAATGTAGAGACGTGATGCATCGCGTCTCTACGGAATTATTTAAGCAAAACCGATTTTCTTTGTATACAAGAAGCCTTTCATTAAGTCAACCAGGTGATTTACGTTAAGGGGCCTTTTTATATACGCGTCGGCCCTGCTCTTTCTGGCAATTTTAGGCAGGTCATCTGAATCGGATACAAGTATGACGGGAATTTCTTTGGTTGACTCTTTTGATTTTAATGTCTTACACAGGTCTCCACCCATGCCAGCCCCCAACCAATCGTTAGACAGAATTAAATCGGGCGATAATCTTTTGACATCAGGTGCAATCATCGCTTTGTCAGAAGTAACAACGTCAACATTCAGCTGTTTTGTCAGAAATTTCAGCATATCAGCTGTGTCCTGGTCATTTTCCAGGATCAAAACACGTTTCTTCATTTCTCAAGGTAGTTTAGCAAGTACACAAAAAATACCGCAATAAAAATGCCGTAAACATTTTAATTGCCTATTGGTTGAAAAATTTAACGTGAATTTAACCCGGATAGCTTGCAAAGAGATGTGCCGGCCAAATTTGTAATATATACTGTTCGGCCTGTATGGAGCAAAAGTAATACAGCAGCGAATGCTTTACTATCCAATGCCGCCGAAATAGTATGCAATTAGCTACACAGAATAATGTGAGATCTATTGCCTTTCTAAACATCAGCACTGGAAATTATCATTTTCTGAAAGACACGGCAGCAAAGGTTGCTATCCGGACGGTGAAAGATTTTTTGTCATATGATAATAATATCGAAAAGGTAACGTTTGTTTGCATTGATAATGAAAATTATGATGCCTATCAAAAGTTGTTGAATGAAAAATGTGTCATTGCGCGGGCCCAATTTAGATCTCAAAATCCCAATGAGTTAATCTATCGTTACTCGTGAAGTACTTAACGACACATGTTGACAATTATTTAACACGAAACGCTTTTATTTAAGCCGGAATCTTTTTAGGTTTGAATTTTTTCTTCAAGTAACTTCTCTTCCTTTTTTTACCTATAGAGAATGTTACGCGTTGATAGTACAAAACCCTGCCAGATCATTTATGCCGTATGCCGGCACGAATACCTATCGTATGTGATTGAGCCGCACATTGTTCAGCTTAATCCCAACGGCGAGTTCTCATTAACCTATCAGCGTCTTTTCTGCACCACCGCTAAAGAATTCAGTGAGTTTTTGGATGAGACTGATTTTAAGCTCATCAAACTATTAGAGGAAATGGAGCAGGGCAATATTATCAAGAAATTCTACAAAAAGCCTATCCGCCCGTTCGAGTTTTTCGGAAAGATATTTAATGAGCAGTTATATGAAACCATCCGCCCAAAAATAGAAAAGCGCATGTCCGAGGCTTTAGGGGTGCTCCATAATAAGGAAATATACCTGATGAGTAAGGAGGGCTATCCTGCCGAACGTAAATTGCAGATAGCCACCGAAGCCGCATCTGTACTGTTTCATTTTAGGCGCGACGATACGGAGATCAGGTATTTTCCTACCATCAAATACCAGGGCATGCGCATTGAGTTCATGTTCAAGAATGCCGAGATAATCTGCAATCACCCGGCATGGATGCTGCTGGACGATACCTTATATTATTTTGATAAAGAAATAGAAGGCAAAAAGCTGCTGCCATTCCTCAATAAACGGTACATCGCCATACCCCGCTCATCGGAAGTTTCTTACTTTGAAAAGTTTGTGGCGCCTTTGATAGAAAAGCATAATGTTTATGCAGAAGGCTTTACCATCAATACGGAAAAATATGACGCTACGCCTATATTGAAACCCATTTATGTAGAAGGCGGCACTTCGCAATTACAGCTTTGTTTCAGGTATGCCGGTTACATTTTTCCTTATGGCGATGGCAGGCATGTATCAGTAAGGATGGAGCAAAATGGGGACGACTACATTTTCCACCGAATAAGACGCTCTGTTACCTGGGAGAAAAATAAGCTGCAGTTTTTAGAGGAAAAAGGGCTGCACATTGTGTCCTCGTTGTTCCAGAATCTTGAAGTGAGCAATGCCGATGAAGATGCTGATCAATCACTATCGGTGTTCGAATGGCTCAATATACACCATGATGATTTGATGGCCGAAGGTTTTGAAATAGAACAACCTGAAGGACAAAAACGCTATTTGTTCGGAAGCACTAAGATCGATGTAGAGGTAACTGAAAACAACGACTGGTTTGATATTTATGCGGTGGTTTATTTCGGGCCATACAAAATACCGTTCATCCAGTTAAAAAATCACATTCTTAACCGCAAAAAGGAGTTCACCTTGCCCAATGGCGAGATTGCGGTGATCCCAGAAAAATGGTTCTCGCAATACGGCAACCTGCTGCATTTTTCAGAAGGCAGCGAGGGGTTGAAACTACGTCGTCATCACATTGGCCTGGTGAATGAATTGGCCGATGGGGAGCTAGCAGGCGTAAGCATGAGCCGTAAACTGCAAAAGTTAAGCGAATTTGAAGATGTGGGCGACATTGCCATGCCGCACCATTTTAAGGGTAGCTTAAGGCCGTATCAAAAGGCAGGCTTTAACTGGTTCCACTTTTTGCAGAATTACCATTTCGGCGGTTGCCTGGCAGATGACATGGGTTTGGGTAAAACCATCCAAACGCTTGCTCTATTGCAAAAACACAAGGAAGATACCGAGGCAGTGGGCGGCAAGAGCACTTCGCTCATCATTATGCCAACCTCGCTCATCTATAACTGGATGAACGAGGCTAAAAAATTTACGCCCAAGCTGCGTATCATGGTGCATACGGGTACCTTCCGCTATAAATCGCCGGAAACTTTTGCCAACTATGACGTGGTGATCACTACTTACGGAATTACCCGAATCGATATCGAATTATTTAAGACTTATTTTTTCGATTATATCATACTCGACGAGAGCCAGAACATCAAAAATCCTTCATCAAAATCGTACCAGTCGGTCAAACAGTTAAAATCGCGCTTTAAGCTTATATTGAGTGGTACGCCGGTCGAAAACTCTGTGAATGATCTTTGGACGCAGATGTCGTTTATTAATCCGGGGTTATTAGGCAGCCAGCAATTTTTCCAGAACGAATTTGTAACGCCAATCGAGAAGAAGAAGGATGAGGATAAAGCACGAAAATTGCAGGCGCTTATCAAACCTTTTATTTTACGCCGTACTAAGGAGCAGGTAGCAACCGAACTACCACCAAAAACCGAAAACTTGTTCTACTGCAAAATGAGCGACGAGCAGGCCAGTGTATATGAAAAAGTAAAATCGGAATACCGCAACGAATTGCTGAAAAGCCTTGAGGATGGCACATTTGCGAAAACACAAATTCAAGTTTTGCAGGGCTTGATCAAGCTGAGACAAATAGCCAACCATCCGTCGATGATTGACGAGCAATACGAAGGCGATTCGGGCAAGTTTGAAGACGTGGTGCATACCTTGTCAAATGTGCTGGATGGCGGCCACAAGGTACTGGTGTTCTCGCAATTTGTAAAACAGCTGGCCATTTACCGCAACCATTTTGAGCGTGAGGGAATACCATATGTTTACCTGGATGGCAGCACCCAAAACCGTGGCGATGTAGTACAACGTTTCCAGGAGGATGAAAAAACGAGGGTGTTCTTAATATCAATTAAGGCAGGCGGCGTAGGATTAAACCTTACCGAAGCCGATTATGTATTCATCCTTGACCCATGGTGGAACCCAGCTGTAGAGCAACAAGCGATAGACCGTACGCACCGTATCGGGCAAACCAAAAATGTGTTCATCTATAAATTCATTACCAAAGACTCGGTTGAAGAAAAGATACTGGCGCTGCAAAACCGCAAATTAAAAGTGGCCCGCTCCCTCATTACCACCGAAGAAAGCTTTATTAAATCACTTTCTCCGGAAGACATTAGGGAAATTTTGGGGTAATATAGGGTGTGATATAATTGCAGAACTAAACATCTGTAACACCTGGTAACACAGCCGGGTCTATTTTATCATGAGCATTTACCTTACCGTCGACAATTAGTTTTAATACATGCTCACATTTGCTCAGTAACGAATAAACGTCATTGCTGAGGTCCATATAGGTATGCAGGTCCTGCTGGTCGAGGTATCCTTTTTCGCCTTTTAATTGCTTTTGGTCAATAAGTTTTTTCTCGCTGTTCGCCAGGTCTTTTATAAGTTTATTATAGTATTGTTGATATGTCATTTCAATTGATTCCTGTTTTCCTTGATGATTTAAAAGCACTGACAGGGGGATCAATGTGCCGTTTGATCCAGCTATATATTGCTGAATTGACTGCCTTAGGCAGTAATTAAATAGAAACGGAATCAGATCTGTATCGATCGGTACCGGAGAAAAGTGTACCGATAGTCAGGTATAAGTTGATTGGAATGGAGAAGGGACTTCTTTTTAATAACAGACGCACCCGACGCAAATAGCAGCACTATAAAAAGTAAAACAGCCTTTTGATTGATCTGGTTAGATTGGGTTTGGTTTTGACTAACAGTAGTGCTGGCCGCTTTTTGCATGCGGAACATATTTTTAATCTTCCGCTTTGCAACAAAGCTATGCTTGTATTTATTATTAAAGTTCCTGGTCTGCCGTTCTACAAAATACAGGTTAGTGAGGCTGACAAAAATATACACGGCAAGTACGAGTATTACCTGTATGTTCAATGACCTATATTTTTCCTTGAATCTCATTAGCACGCAATAGCAAACGCTTCGGGGGTTAAATACCTTTGGCGGTAAAATTATCAAAAAACCGGTTTTATAATCAAATAAAAAATTGAAAAAGATTTGTTGGGTCGATTGTTTGTCATTGATTTTCAATAATTTGTTTTGGTGAGTGGCTTATGCTGGGGAGGCTCACTATATTTCAGCAGAACTTTAAACAAATTCAACCTAATATTGTATAACCAATACTCAAAAACACGCAATCACCATGAAAAAGTTATCCATTCTAGCGCTGATGATTTTTAGCAGCGTCTTTGCTTTTAGCCAAAGTAAAATGGCCTGCTGTAAAGAATCGGCAACGAAACAATTTGCCATGTTAGCTTCTGACAAAAAGTTTGTAATGTCGCATGCTAACCCGCGTCCTTATCATTTTCAAAGTGCCATCGGCAAAGCTATTACCTATAAAGTTGCGGATGGCAAAGAAGCCAATGCCTTCGAGATGAGAGCAAAGAAGCAAACCAATAACTGGCTTTTTGTTATACACGAATGGTGGGGATTGAATGACTTTGTGAAACACGAATCGGAAAAGTTATACAATGATCTGGGCGATGTCAACGTGCTCGACCTGGATTTATATGATGGCAAAGTGGCCACTACCCGCGAAGATGCAGGCAAGTTTATGCAGGCAGTAAAAGAAGACCGCGCTCAGGCTATCATTAAAGGCGCTGTAGCTTATGTTGGTCCCAGGGCGCACATTGCAACCATTGGCTGGTGTTTTGGCGGTGGCTGGAGCTTACAGGCAAGTTTGCTTGCCGGTAAACAGGATGTAGCATGTGTAATGTATTATGGTATGCCGGAGCAGGATGTAAATAAACTGAAAACCCTTCACGCCGATGTGCTGGGCAACTTTGCCAATAAAGATGGCTGGATAAACCCAAAAGTGGTAGCTCAATTTGAAGCAAACATGAAAACAGCCGGCAAAAAATTGGAAGTACATCAATACGATGCCGACCATGGTTTTGCCAATCCCAGCAACCCCATTTATGATAGCGCTGCTACCAAAGATGCCTATGCGCATACGCTTGCTTTTTTAAAACCACGATTGAAATAGGTTTGCAGTGCGCAGTTGGCAGTTTGCAATTGAGGATAAATTAACAGCCCACTGCAAACTGCTTACTACCTACTGTAAACTGCTGGCTGAATTTCGTAACATTGCACAAAAATTTACCTGTTGACATCTTTGGCCAAGAAAATATTTTCATACCTGCTCAAAGCGGTGATCCTGGTTTTGGCAGGTGTTTTTATTTATCAACGGGTAAACAATAACGCCAATCTAAAGCAGTTCCAAACTTTAATCTCACACATCAGCAGAAACCAGGTAATAGCTACCATGACGTTTGTGGTGCTGTTAATGCTTGTTAATTGGTTATTAGAGTCGTTTAAATGGCAATATCTTGCACGTACACTGGTGACTTTATCTGCCTGGGAAGCTATAGAAGCCGTTTTTTGCGGATTAACCTGGGCCATTTTCACTCCTAACCGACTTGGAGAATACGGAGGGAGGGTGATGTTCCTCCCCAATAGAAAACGTATATACGGTGTATTCGCCATGGCGGTAGGGTCATTTGGACAGAACGTCATTACCAATATCACCGGTGTGCTTGCCTCATTGTGGTTTATCTATTATTTCCTGAACTTCAACATTTGGCTATATTTAGTAATTGCTGTCATTTCAATAGCCTTTTTGGTTTTTCTCAGTATATTTTACTTCAATATCAAATGGCTTGTCGGGCTTTTGGATAGAATACGCTTCTTAGAAAAATACCATCGCTTTTTTGACATCATGGGGCGGTATTCGCAGCGGGAATTGTTGACGGTTATCGGTTACAGTGTTGCTCGGTTTTCCGTGTTCTCTTTTCAGTATTACCTGGTTATCCATTTATTACTGCCCGACTTGCCTGTTTTTCAGATGATGATGACGGTGATCGTTTTTCTTTTCGTCCAATCCGCACTCCCTTCACTTGATCTGTTTGATGTAGGTGTACGGAGCTTTACCGCTGCTCATTTATTTTTATATGTAACTAACCAGCAATTAGCTATAATTGCAGCAGTTTCGTCGATATGGCTGATCAATTTGATTATTCCCGCGGCTTTAGGTTCTGTGTTTGTCTTAAAATTGAAATTCTTTGATCGCACTGTATAGTTTAGTATCCGCGCTGCTTACCGGTTTGTACCTTTTTGTGCTGGTGTACCTTATTATCGGCTGGGCCAGGCTAAAAAAACCTAAATTCAATGGAGCAGTTTCGTCAACCAAAGTAACGGTTATGATCGCTGCCCGAAATGAGGAAGAAAGGATCAGATATACAATTGACGATCTGCTTGCACAGGACTATCCCAAACATTTAACGGAGATCATTATGGTAGATGATCACTCCACTGATAAAACTGCGCAGATCATCCGCAGCTATGAAGACCGGGGTATTAAGCTGTTGCAATTGAATGAAGATAAGCCGCTTAATTCTTATAAAAAGAAGGCAATTGCGAGAGCGATCGATCTTTCAACAGGCACGCTGATGGTAGCAACTGATGCCGACTGCCGCATGGGCCCAAGGTGGCTATCAACCATCGTCGATTATTACGAAACAAATAATCCGGTAATGATCTCATCGCCGGTAGCTTATTTTGAGGAGCGGGGTTTGTTTGAATATCTGCAAACGCTGGAATTCTCCTATCTGATTGGCATTGGCGCGTCCTTTATTGGAAATGGCAGGGCCTCCACTTGCAATGGCGCTAACTTCGCATATCGTAAAGATGTTTTTTATGAAGTAGGCGGTTTTAAAGGCATTGATGATTTGGCTTCGGGCGATGATGAGTTATTGCTGCAAAAAGTGGCTGTATTGTATCCCGGGAGAATTGGCTTTTTAAAGTCGAGCGAGGCGATAGTTTATACCCACGCTAAGCACACATTAAAAGAGTTTCTGCAACAGCGTAGGCGCTGGGCATCAAAATCAACCAAGTACAAGGATAAAAAAGTTGTTGCACTTGCTGTTTGTATTTGGCTGTTTAACTTATCGTTGTTAGTAAACGGCGCTTTGAGCTTTTACGACACCTATTTTTTCAAGGTGTTCGCCCTGCAATTTTTGATGAAGTATATATTTGAGGTGGCATTCCTGTTACCCATCACGAATTTCTTTAAGCGTGTTAAGCTCGTTGGCCTGCTGTTGCTGCTCTCGCCGATGCACATCGTCTATTTTGTTTATATAGGCCTGCTTGGCAATACCCGAAAATATGTTTGGAAAGACCGCGTGGTGCGATAAAATTTGCTTTTACGCTTAAATAAGCGATATTTAGCCAACTGATCTATTTCGAAAAGCATTGGCAGAACTAACCCCATCCCAACGTACCTGGCAGGCATTCAAACAGAATAAAATTGCTGTTGCCGGATTAGCGCTTATCATTCTTTCAGTAGTTGTTGCTTTGCTGGGTTATCTTATAATGCCCGATGCTACCCCGCGCGCCAATAATATGATCATCCAGCTCAGTATAAAAAAGCCCGGTGCAACCTTTACTATGCTGCGCATTCGCAAAAGCGAGCCTGTGGATACTGTAAATATTTTCATCAAAATGTTGTTTGGCCAGCCGGCTTTTTATAAGGAGGTACCTATCAAGGGTTATCATTTCGCGCAGGACTCCATTTATGTAGATGAATACATTGGCGATGAAGATAAGCCTGAAGAAAAAGCGTACAGTGTGGTGGAAGTTCTAACCGGAAAAAAAACATCTGATTTGGTAAAATTTCATTCAGAATTTGGACCGGTATTGGTAAATGCTAAACAATTGGAGGATAAGATCGTTTCAGAACAAATCGTCAGGCGAACATTTTGGCTCGGAACGGATACTTACGGGCGTGACTTATTGAGCCGTTTGATATTAGGTGCGAGGGTGTCGCTGGCGGTCGGTTTTATGTCGGTAATTATTAGTTTGCTTTTGGGTGTAACAGTTGGTGCGGTTGCCGGTTATTTTGGCGGATGGGTTGATGCTTCCCTGAGCTGGCTGATGAATATTCTATGGGCACTGCCGGCATTACTATTAGTAATTGCCATTTCTTTTGCCCTGGGCAAGGGGTTATGGGAAGTATTCATTGCGGTAGGTTTGTCCATGTGGGTAGAGGTTGGCCGATTGGTGCGAGGACAGGTTTTGAGTTTAAAACAAGTAGAGTTTGTTGAAGCAGCCCGGTCGCTTGGATTTAATAATCCACGGATTATCCGCCGGCATATTTTGCCAAACATCATTGGACCAATATTGGTATTAGCATCATCAAACTTTGCATCCGCAATTTTGCTCGAGGCAGGTTTGAGCTTCCTGGGCTTCGGTGCGCAACCGCCAACACCAACCTGGGGAAGCATGATAAAAGAACATTATGGTTATATTATTATGAATTCTGCTTATCTTGCGGTGTTGCCGGGTTTAGCCATTATGTTGATGGTGTATGCCTTTAATTTGGTGACGGTAGGGTTGCGGGACGCATTTGACATAAAATCACAAAGTACAAGGATCTAAAAAAAATTATACATTATTATTTTGCCTGTCTCTAAACCATAAATGCAAAGTATCGAGGAAATTTCTGGCGAGGATGAGTTAATCAGGTTGCTGCTTAAAAGGCAGTCCGAGTTAAACTCATTGCTTGAGGTTACCAGGGCTATTAATAAAAACATTTCGACACCTGTACTGATCCAGATGCTCGAAGTAATTATGCAGAATTACCTGCAGGTGGGCAGGCTACGCTTTTTAATTGAGCACGAGGGTAGCTTTATCTGTATCTCAAGTTACGGTGGTGAGACAGAAAGCACCAAATCACTACATAATGCATGTAAGAAACTGAAGCTCAAATCGGCCGCTCCTCTTACACAGTATACGGACGCTCTGCTAAAAAATTACGATTATTTTATTCCCTTTTATCATAAGAGCAAGCCTTTGGCTTATGCTTTGATCGGTGATTTTAATACCACCGATGAGATGCTGAACAATGACCTGAACTTTATTCAGACATTGATCAACGTGATCGTAGTGGCTTTGGAGAATAAAAAACTGTTCCGCGAGCGAATGGAGTCAGAGCGTTTTAAGCGTGAGATGGAGCTTGCACAGGAAGTGCAGAACATGCTGATCCCGTTGAGATTTCATAAGGATACAGCCGTAGAGATCGGTGCCAAATATTTTCCGCATCAAAACATAGGTGGCGATTACTTTGATTTTATACGCATTAACGAGCATGAGTTTATGTGGTGTATTGCGGACGTTTCGGGTAAGGGAATATCAGCGGCCTTGTTAATGGCCAATTTCCAGGCTAGCCTTCGCGCCTGGGCAGTGGTTGAAGATGACTTAACTAATATCATCGAGCGCCTTAACCAAATCATGCTTAGAAACACCAAAGGAGAGCGATTTATTACCTTGTTTCTTGCGAAATATAATGGCCGTACCCGTAAACTGAATTTCATCAATGCGGGACATAACCCGTCAATTTTATTTAAAGATGGCGAGGCTATTCCGCTGAAACTGGGCACCACAATGATTGGCGCTTTTGACGAATTGCCTTTTTTGAACCAGGGAGAGGTAGATATAGAGCCAGGCACCCTGATATTTAACTACACCGATGGTTTGATGGATTATGATGTGCCTACCCAAAAAACCTGGGACGAAGACAAACTGATCGACTTTGTAGTAGGAAATGGAAATTTGTCGCCTGACAAATTCAACCAGACACTTCTTGATCATCTCAACCTTATCGTCAAAGGCAAACCCATCGATGATATCACCCTACTGACGATCAGGATATTTTAGTGGTAGAATAAGTTAGCTTAAGTTGAATGGTTAATTGAGTTGGAAAATTGGGATGATAAACCACTTAACTTAATCAACAAAATCCAACTTAATCAACTTTTTTCCGCCAACAAACTTTATTTTTGAAAAATGTTAGCAGGCAGGTATCAGTTTGAGTTTATTGAGGCGGGATGTGATGAGGCTGGTCGTGGTTGCCTTGCGGGACCTGTTTTTGCTGCGGCCGTTATCCTGCCCGATGGGTTTGATCATCCGTTGCTAAACGATTCCAAACAGCTCACTGAGGAAATAAGATATCAACTTCGAGAGGAGATCGAACAAACGGCGATAGCGTTCGCGGTGGCATCGGTTGACAATAATGAAATTGACGAGATCAATATCCTGAACGCTTCCTTCCTGGCTATGCACCGGGCAATAGAACAGTTATTGATAATCCCGGAGTTTTTAATTATTGACGGCAATCGTTTTAACAAATACAAAAAAATTCCGCACCAATGTATTGTTGAGGGCGACGCTAAATATTTCAGCATTGCTGCTGCATCCATCCTGGCAAAAACCCATCGGGATGACTTTATGAAGCAGATTGCTTTAGAGCACCCCGAGTACGACTGGCATAGCAACAAGGGCTATCCTACCATAAAGCATCGCGAAGTAGTTTTAAAAAAAGGTTTTACGCCCTACCACCGCCGCACTTTTCGGGTAACCGATCCGCAGTTAAGTATTTTCTGAAAAGATGCTTTGATTCAGCTTGGAGGTGTTTACTTTTGTTAAAACCACTTATTATTTCAGTTGAAGATTCTCATTTTAACACACCGAGTACCATTCCCGCGTAACGGGGGTTATCCTATTGTGGTTTGTAATACAGTGCTTGGCTTGATCAATTTGGGTCATGATGTATCCTTGGTGGCGCTAAATACCAAAAAGCATATTCATGAAAGTGACGAAAAAGATGAGCTGCTGGATAAAATAAATTACCGGGTTTACGATATCGATGCCAGTGTGTCTTTTTTTGATGGGGTATCAGACATCTTTAGCAAAAGCACCTATAATATCGATAAGTATTACGATGAGGAGTTTGAGAAATTATTGATCCGTACTATACGAAATACAGAATACGATATTATCCAGTTCGAAGGACTATTTGTGGCCCCTTATGTGGATTCGGTCAGAAAAAATTGTTCAGCCAAACTGGTTTACAGGGCGCATAATATTGAACATCACACCTGGGAGACACTGGCGCTGCAAAGGACGGATCCTTTTAAGAAGTTCTATTTAAAGTTAATGGCTCGCCGTATAAAAAAATACGAGCTGCAGCAGATCAATAAGTTTAATGCCATAACTGTTTTTACCGAGCAGGACAGGAATACGATTATGCATTACGGAGCCACTATACCTGTTGAGGTTGTTCCGTTTGGCCTTGATCTGGATCATTACAAACCGGATTTTTCAAAAACAGAGTTTCCCAGCCTTTTCTTTTTGGGTTCTCTGGATTGGATGCCTAACCGCGAAGGGATCGAGTGGTTTTTGAAAACGTTCCACGCCGACTTTGTGAATGACGAATTGCGCGTACGATTTTACGTAGCGGGCAACGACATACCAGAAGAGTTTGATGATTATGATGTATTGGGTAAGGTATTTATCCAGGGTGAAGTTGACGACGGGTTGGAGTTTGTGAATAGTAAATCCATCATGCTTGTACCGCTGCTGTCGGGCGGTGGTATGCGTGTAAAAATTGTTGAAGGAATGGCGATGCAGAAATGTATTATCTCCACTTCGCTTGGCGCGGAAGGTATTAACTATAAAAACGGAGTAAACATCCTGATCGCAAACACCCGAGATGAATTTTTGAAAGCTATTAAACGATGTGTAGCCGATGAGGATTACATTAAAGCAGTCGGCATAAATGCCCGTAAATTAATAGAGCAACAGCACGATATAAACAAAGTAACCAAAATACTGGTGGACATATATCGATCTTTGTTAAAGGCTACTGAATAACTTTAAAACCTTTCAACCAAATGCTTACTTTTGCCGCCAATTAGTTTTTTATGAAGAATACGGCTTTAACCGATAAACACGTTCAATTGGGCGCCAAGATGGTGCCTTTTGCAGGGTATAATATGCCTGTGCAGTATGCAGGGATTAATGTTGAACATGAAACTGTACGCAAGGGCGTCGGAGTGTTTGATGTGAGCCACATGGGCGAGTTTATTTTGAAAGGTGAGAAAGCGCTCGACCTGATCCAGCGCGTTACGAGTAACGATGCTTCAAAATTGTATGACGGCAAAGTGCAGTACTCCTGCCTGCCTAATGAGGATGGTGGCATTATAGACGATCTACTCGTTTACCGTATCGATGAAAAAACCTATATGCTGGTGGTAAACGCCTCAAACATCGAAAAGGACTGGAATTGGATTTCGAAGTTCAATACTGAAGGGGTAGAGATGAAAGATATTTCAGATCGCACCGCCTTATTAGCTGTGCAAGGCCCTAAGGCGGCAGATGCATTGCAGAGCCTTACCGATGTCGACCTGGGATCGATGGAATATTACACCTTTAGAAAAGGCACTTTTGCAGGCATCGAAAATGTACTGCTTTCTGCAACTGGTTATACCGGTGCTGGTGGTTTTGAGATATACGTTGACAATAAAGATGCTGAAAAGCTTTGGAACGCCGTTTTTGAAGCAGGTGCAGCCTATGGAATAAAACCGATTGGCCTCGGAGCACGAGATACCTTACGCCTGGAAATGGGTTTCTGCTTATATGGCAATGATATTGATGATGCTACCTCTCCGCTTGAAGCAGGTTTAGGTTGGGTAACCAAATTCAATAAGGAGTTTACCAATTCAGCTGCTTTGCAACAACAAAAGCAAGATGGCACCAAACGCAAGCTGGTGGGTTTTGAAATGATAGACCGCGGCATCCCGCGTCACGATTACGAAATTGTTGATGCAGAGGGAAATACAATTGGTAAAGTGACTTCGGGAACACAATCGCCGTCGCTGCAAAAAGCTATTGGTATGGGTTATGTAAAAAATGAGTTCGCTAAAGAAGGAACTGAAATATTTATCAATATCCGCGATAATAAAGTAAAGGCAAAGGTTGTAAAACCACCGTTCTATAAATAGTCATTTGTCATCAGTCACTAGTCATTGGTAATACATGACTGATGACTGATGACCAGTGACCAATGACTAATCAACTAATGACTAAAAGTTTACACGTTTGCCTTAGCCCTGCACTTTTACCGCTTTATAAAGTTGACGAATATATCACGGTTATCGTAGATATTTTCCGCGCTACGTCATCTATCTGTTATGGTATTGAAAATGGTGCTGATGCCATTATTCCCGTAGCGGAAGTGGACGAATGTATCGCGTATCGCGATAAAGAAACTCAATTTTTACTGGCGGCAGAGCGTAACGGCGAAGTAGTAGCGGGATTTGATTTCGGTAATTCGCCATTCTCATACACCAAAGAAAAAGTCGGGGGTAAAACCGTCGTGCTGACCACAACCAACGGTACTAATGCTTTACATCTATCCAGATCTGCTAAAAAGATAGTGATCGGGTCGTTCCTAAACTTGACTTCGCTTTGCAATTGGCTTAAAACACAAAATGAAAATGTCCTGCTGGTTTGTGCTGGGTGGAAGAACAATTTCAACCTGGAGGATACTTTGTTTTCAGGTGCAGTGGTTGATCAACTTAAGTCAGGAGATTTCAAAACCGATGACGCTGCCATTGCCTCCAATGATCTGTACCAATTGGCTAAAAACGATCTGAACGCCTACCTGGAAAAAACCTCGCACAGTGAACGCTTAAAAAAATTAGGCATCGAAGCCGACATTGCCTTTTGCCTGAATGTAGATATTACTACCGCCATACCAATTTTACATGGACAGCGCCTGGTAAAACTGCAGTAGTGGCAGCAGCGAATCTTAATATCCAATTTAGCTGCTACCAAATAACTGCAGCGGCTAATGATTAACTCTGCAAAATCACATTAGCCAAGTCTTTCATGAAAACCTATTTTATAAACGCTGTGATCGTTATTTAATTGTGTTGAAAAATGTTAAATAAAAATATAATTCTAAAATATTTTATTTTTCAAAATTATATTCTATATTGATGACATTTTAATGATGGCGGCAGCGGCTTTTTCTCAGATTCACACACACGTTTTCCACTCCTGGGGCTGCTGCCACATTTTATTACATAACATAGCCGTAAAGACGGTAGTTAGCCGAAAAAGGCAGTTTTAAATAAATTGGATTTTCCTGCCCCGAAACGATTCGCGCTTATCTCAGTTTTTCATTGTTTCTATGCCTATCGGCGTCGCGGATGCTTTTGTTCTGCAGGTTTTTTTCAAGCGCATCTGTCAGGTCAATTCCGGTCTGGTTTGCCAGGCAGATCAACACAAAAAGTACATCAGCCATCTCGTCGGCAAGGTTCACTTCCTGATCCGATTTCTTGAACGATTGCTCACCGTATTGCCTTGCCATTATCCGGGCTACTTCGCCCACTTCTTCCATTAAAATGGCGGTATTGGTCAGTTCGTTAAAGTAACGGATGCCGGTAGTTTTTATCCATTCATCTACAAGATGTTGTGCGTCCTTAATTTCCATAACACGATTAAAAGATTTTAATGATTTTCCTTGTCTTTGGTGTCCATGATGATCGTTACGGGGCCATCATTCAACAGACTGATCTTCATATCTGCCCCAAAAATACCGGTAGCTATCTTTTTATTGGTCAATTTTTCGAGCTCTTTGATCATCTGCTCGTACATCGGTATAGCCTTATCCGGACGTGCAGCGCGGGCAAAACCCGGGCGGTTACCCTTTTTAGTAGAGGCAAATAAGGTAAACTGCGAGATAAGCAATATATCCCCGTTCACATCAGCCAAGGCTTTATTCATCAGGCCATTTTCATCACCAAATACCCGCATGCAAGCTATCTTTTGTGCCAGCCATTGCAGATCTTCGTCGGTGTCTGCATCTTCAACACCTAATAAAACCAGAAATCCATTTTTGATCTCTCCGGTAATTTTGCCGTCGACCGTACAACTGGCTTGGGTAACACGTTGGATTATTGCACGCATGCTTTAGAATTAATTGAAAGCAAGATAAATTAATGCAGCAAATAAAGTAATTGGAATTTTATATATTTGATGAGCTTCATATCAGAAAAGTATTTTTTTACTAACCATACCTTATTAAAATGAATTTTAAGAATCTGATTGGCATTTCCTTACTGTCATTTCTGACACTTGCTTCCTGTAAAAAGAGCAAAGAACCAACCCCTCCTAAATATACTGATGTTTATGCCGTAGGCCTGTCTACGCCCTACAATAATGGCCTTCAATTGGCTACATTATGGAAAAATAACGTTGTAAATACAATTATCACCAGCAACTTACCAGGTGTGGCAAATGCTATTGTTTTGCAAGGCAATAATGTGTATATGACAACTTACTCGGGCCAGTATAACAACCAGGTTAACAATTATATGTCGGCTTGTTGGAAAAATGGTCAGGCTATTCTGTCTGCTAATGGTATTATGAATTCTATAACAGTCGATGGAAACGATGTATACGTAGCGGGAATGGCAAACACCGGAGGAGTTTCGTATGTGGGCGCCTATTGGAAAAATGGTGTCGTCACCCTCTTAAACAATGGTTTGGTAGCTACACAAGTAAATGGAATAGCGGTTAATAATAGCGGTGATGTCTATGTAGCCGGATTTGGAGGGGGATATAGTCCTGGGTATTGGATCAACGCACAATTCAACTATCTTTTTAACAGTGCCTCTCAAGGAGGAGAAAGTGCCATCGCGATAAAAGACAACAATGTGTATTTTGCCGGCGGAGTTGATCAGAATGGTGTTGGTCTGGCAGCTTATTGGAAAAACGGATTAGTTACTGCAATCCCTCTTACAAACGATGCATCATATGCTACCGCAAATGCAATTGCCTTAGATGGGAACGATGTATACCTGGCTGGTGAAGCAAGAGTGAATGGCATCGACGTCGCAGCCTATTGGAAAAATGGTGTGCCTACATACTTTACAAATGGTATCGCCAACGCTATAGCAGTAAATAATGGAGATGTGTATGTGGCTGGGTATACAAATGGCCCAAATGGACGCCAGGCGACATATTGGAAAAACGGGATCCCAGTTATATTGTCAAAGGATTCCAATTCAGAAATTAAAGGGATAGCTGTTATTACCCATTAAATTAATGGCTACGCCCGCGTATCATTCCCATGATAAATGCTCAAATAGCTTTCATAACGGGACAGATCGATCTCTCCTTCTTCCACGGCTTTGATCACCGCACAGCCAGGTTCATTAATATGGCGACAGCTATTAAAGCGACATTGATTTAAAAGGGCACGCATTTCGGGGAAGAAATGGCTCAGCTCATTTTTTTCTATATCAATCACACCCAGTTCTCGTATGCCAGGGGTATCGATGATGTATCCACCTTGCGGCAGTTCAAATATTTCGGCGAAAGTTGTGGTGTGAACACCCTTGTCATGCCATTCGGAGATTTGAGTGGTCCGCAATTGAAGTTCAGGTACGAGTGCATTGATCAGGCTCGATTTACCTACACCGGAATGGCCCGAAAAAAGCGTAACCTTATCTTTTATTATAGCGGATACCTGGTCTATGTTAGTCCCCTTTAAAGATGACACCTCGTAACACGGATAGCCAATATGCTCATAAATGGCCTGGTAATCTGCCAGTATCTCAAGGCCTTCATCACTGAAAAGGTCAAGCTTATTAAAAACCAGTGCAGCAGGTACATCATAAGCTTCGGCGGTTACCAGGAAACGGTCGATAAAGCCTAACGAAGTCCGCGGCGAGGCCAAAGTAACGATCAGAAGCGCCTGGTCAAGGTTAGCGGCAATGATTTGCGCTTGTTTCGATAGGTTAACCGATTTGCGAATGATGTAATTCTTACGCGGATGAAGTTTAGTGATTACGCCCGTCTCCTGTTCAGGTTCGAGTTCGAAGTCGACGCGGTCACCCACCGCAATTGGGTTAGTGGTCGTTATGCCTTTGGTCCGGAATATACCTTTGATACGACAGTCATATTTTTGCCCATCATCGGTTAATACCTGGTACCAGCTGCCGGTCGATTTGGTTACAAGCCCCTCCATTAGTTTGCAAATGTATCAAATTTAGTATGCCGCCTGAAATAAAGGAGAATCGGCTAATCATATGATAACTTGGCAAAGATCGGCGGACTTCATAGTATCCTGATTGTTACGAAATAGATTCTTTTAATTAAAACTGTCTGTTTAGTTTTACGGACGTACTCACGTCGCCTAAGCTTGCCTTTCATCTACCTATGAATTTCAGATGAGTACTTATCGGTCAATAAACCGTCAACCCGCTGTGTGCGAAGATATTTCTGCGAATTTCGCAGTTGTCGGAACGGTCGATGATTTTTATCTTCAGAAATTAAAACCAAATACTATTTGCATATTCAAAAAATATCTACTTACTTTACAGACATTACAGAAATGATGATTAACCGCACCATAATTACAACAACAACTACCACCGGGTTGATTTCCGGAGGAAGATAATCTTGTGGTGTAAAACATAAAAAAAGAAACAACAGCAAGCCTTCCTCCGAAAAAGAGGAAGGCTTTTTTACTTTATTACAATGAAGATTTTAAAATTCGGAGGCACTTCAGTCGGCTCAGCGCAAAGCATCAGCACTGTGATCGACATATTGAAAAAGGAATACGAGGCCGGTGAAAAGCCGGTGGTGGTCTTGTCGGCCATGGGCGGCGTTACCAACCTGCTTTCGTCAATGGCTGAAAAGGCGTCACGGGGCGAGGACTTTACCCCTCAACTGGCAGAACTGGAGATACGCCATTTCGATATGGTGCGTACACTGTTGAATGTACAAAATCAAAACCCGGCTTACACCAGGCTGAAGATCAACTTTAATCACCTGGAAGAATTATTGCAGGGCGTATCAACACTTCGCGAGCTTACCGCAAAAACAAAAGACCTGATCTTAAGTTATGGCGAACGCTGCTCTACCCTAATGATCAGTAAAATCGCAGCGCAGCATTTCCCTGAAGCTTTGTTTGTAGATGCTTCCGAACTGATCAAAACTGATAACGATTTTGGCCATGCAAAAGTGAACATGGAATTGACTGAATTGCTGATCAAAGGCTTTATGCAGGAGAATTCGGGCAAGATGTTGTTTGTAACCGGCTTCATCGCCTCTAATGAAGCTGGACAGATCACTACTCTCGGCCGTGGCGGCAGCGATTACACAGCAGCTATATTCGGTGCGGCTTTAAATGCTTCCGAAATACAAATCTGGACCGACGTAAATGGCATGATGACCGCCGATCCCCGCATGGTAAAAAAGGCATTCTCATTACCTGAATTGACTTACACCGAAGCGATGGAACTTTCTTACTTCGGCGCTAAAGTGATCTATCCGCCAACGATGATCCCGGCATTTTTGAAGAGGATCCCAATTGTTATAAAAAATACCTTCGAGATTGATTTTGAAGGAACGGTTATTCAGCACCATTGCAAAGCATCGTCGTTACCAATCAAAGGAATATCCTCCATAAGTGATATCAGCATTATTAATGTTCAGGGCAGTGGCATGGTGGGCAAGTCAGGATTCAGCGGACGGCTGTTTTCCCTTTTGGCTCGCGAGCAGATCAACATTATCCTGATCACACAATCGTCTTCTGAGCACAGTATCACTTTCGCCGTGAACCCACATGATTCGGCGAAGGCGCAAAAAGTAATCGAGCAAGAATTTGAGCTGGAGCTCTTGGCAAATAAACTAGACAGACCTGAAATCGAACAAAATCACGCCATACTGGCTATTGTAGGCGAAAATATGAAGCAAACGCCCGGCATATCCGGAAAATTGTTTCATGCGCTGGGCCGTAATGGTGTGAATGTAAGAGCCATCGCACAGGGGTCATCTGAGTACAATATCTCCGTCATCATTTCGCGGAACGATTTGGCAAAAGCCTTGAATGCGGTACATGATGCCTTTTTTGTTCAGCTGAATAAAACACTGCATGCCTTTTGCCTGGGTACAGGGAATATTGGTACCACTTTGTTCAGGCAACTAAACGAGCACAGTGAGTTTTTGCAGCAGAACAATGGCATACAGGTAAAAATTGTAGGCATTAGCAATACTCGTAAGATGGTATTCAATTCCGATGGGTTTTCATTGGATAACTGGCAGGATGAACTACAAAAATCACAAGAAAAAGCCGATCTGGGTGCTTTTGTGAAGAAAATGAAAGAAATGAACCTGCCAAACTGTGTATTTATCGATAACACAGCAAGTCCGCAACCTATCGGGGTTTATGAGCAGGTGTTCAGGTCGAATATATCCGTAGTTACCTGTAACAAGATCGGTAACTCGGCTGATTATAAGCAGTACAAAACCTTCCGTGATACCGCACGTCAGCATGGAGTTGATTTCTTTTATGAGACGAACGTAGGTGCCGGGCTGCCCATCATTCGTACGTTAAAAGATCTGATGAGCAGCGGCGACAGGGTAAAACGCATCGAGGCCATTCTTTCAGGAACTATTTCCTTCATCTTTAATCATTTTAAAGGTGATGCGAATTTCCATGACGTGGTGAAGCTAGCGCAGGAAAAAGGCTACACCGAACCCGATCCGCGTGACGATTTGCGTGGCACTGACTTTATGCGTAAGATATTAATACTGGCCCGTGACGCCGGTTACCCAATGGAGGCCGCTGATGTACAAATTGAAAGCATCCTGCCAAAAAGCTGTATGGAAGCACAAACCGTTGATGATTTTTACGCAGCCCTTAAACAGGAAGACGCTTACTTTACCAATCTAAAAGAACAAGCCGAAAAAGAAAAAAAAGTGCTGCGCTATATAGGCAAGCTGGAAGATGGGAAGGCAGCTATCACATTGCAGATGGTTGATGAAAATCACCCCTTCTACATGCTTTCCGGCAGTGATAATATTATTTCGTTTACAACAGATCGTTATAAAGACCGCCCGTTAGTAGTTAAAGGTCCGGGTGCAGGCGCTGAGGTTACTGCGGCCGGCGTATTTGCTGACTTAATAAACGTGGGGGCCAATTAATCATGAAAGAATCTATACAAGTTTTTGCCCCAGCAACGGTAGCCAATGTGGTTTGTGGGTTTGATGTACTTGGCTTTGCCGTAAATGAGCCCGGCGATGAAGTGATTATGCGAATAACGGACAAGCCGGGTATTACCATCAGCAAAATAACGGGTGATAATGGCCGCTTACCACTTGATCCGGCTAAAAATACAGTGAGCGTCAGCGTTCAGCATTATCTGAAAAGCATCGAACGGACTGACATTGGTCTGGATATCGAGCTGCATAAAAGAATGCCGATAGGCAGCGGTTTGGGATCGAGTTCTGCCAGCACGGTTGCTGGTTTGTTCGCTGCTAAAACATTATTGGGTGACGAAACTGATGTGGCTAAGCTACTGCCATTTGCAATGAAAGGCGAAGAAATGGCCTGCGGACATGGGCACGCCGATAATGTGGCGCCCGCATTGATGGGTGGATTTGTGCTCATCCGTAGTTATGATCCTTTAGACGTCATCAGACTACCACATCCTAAAGGCTTATATTGCGCCATTGTATTCCCGGATGTAGATGTGCCTACCCGGGAGGCCCGGCAGATCATCCGCGATAAAATATACATGAAAGATGCCGTTACCCAATGGGGGAATATCGCCGGATTGGTAAGCGGCCTGTTTATGAACGATATCGACTTGATCGGCCGTAGTATGAAAGACATCCTGGTAGAGCCGGTCCGTTCGATGCTGATCCCCGATTTTTATAAAATGCGCGAAATGGCACTAGAAATGGGCGCGGTAAGTTTCGGAATATCCGGCTCTGGTCCATCGGTTTTTGCATTTACAAAGAGCGAGGAACAGGCAAAACTTATTGTTCAGAAACTGCAAAACCATTTGGCTGGTTTGGGCATCGGCTCAAATATATATGTATCCGATATTAATGATCAAGGGCCGAGAGTGATATAAACCCTAAGCTCTAAATTCTAAACCCGAAAGTGGGTTTTTAGAGTTTAGAACTTAGTATTTAGAATTTTAAAAATATAAGAAATTGAAATTTTACAGTACGAATAACCACTCCCACCAAGTCTCATTCAAAGAGGCTGTTTTTAATAGTATGCCACAGGATAGGGGCCTATATATGCCTGTGCAAATACCAAAGCTCGACGACTGGTTTCTGAGCAACCTGGATAGTTATAGCCTGCCTGAGATCGCTTTTCATGTCGCTCAAAACCTGCTGGGTGATGATATTCCCGCTGGTGATCTGAAAATGATCATACAGGAGGCGATCAACTTTTATGCGCCGGTGGTTTCGCTGGAGGACAGCGTAAATGTACTGGAACTTTGGCATGGACCATCGCTGGCATTTAAAGACTTTGGGGCGCGCTTTATGAGCCGCGTAATGAGCTATTTTCTGCAGGAAGGTGAAAAACAGCTGGACGTGCTGGTTGCTACTTCAGGTGATACCGGGGGGGCAGTTGCCCTTGGCTTTTTAGGCGTGCCGAATGCTCGTGTAACCATACTATATCCAAAAGGTAAAGTAAGCGGTATTCAGGAACTACAATTGACTACCAACGGGCAAAATATCCGTGCCATAGAAGTTGACGGGACTTTTGATGATTGCCAGGCATTGGTAAAGCAAGCGTTTACCGACCCGGAGCTGAATGAAAAATTCCGACTTACTTCGGCCAATTCGATCAATATCGCCCGGTTGATACCGCAAACATTCTACTACTTTAATGCCTATGCGCAGTTGCTGAAGCAGAATAAAGATAAAGTAGTTTTCTCTGTGCCAAGCGGAAATTTCGGCAATATCGGAGCTGGTATTTTAGCATGGAAGATGGGCTTGCCTGTTGAGCAATTTATAGCCGCAACGAATGCTAATGATACAGTTCCTGAATTTTTGAAAACGGGTGTTTATCAGGCTAAGCCATCAGTGCAAACAATATCCAACGCGATGGATGTAGGTAATCCGAGCAATTGGGTGAGGATTGCCGATATGTTTAAAGCGAACCCGGCTGAGCTCACCAAAAAGGTGGTCGGGTTTAGCTATACCGACGAGGAAACAACGCAGGCAATTGAACAGATTTACAGCAGTTATAATTATGTAGTTTGCCCACATACGGCCATTGCCTGGCAGGCATTAAAAGATTGGCAGCAGGATCAACCTACTGGAAAAGCGACTGGCGTGTTCCTGTCGACTGCCCATCCATGCAAATTCCCGGATGTATTGCCTGATCATGTTTCAAAAGCTATCGTGATACCTGATGAGGTAAAAGGATTGGAAGGGAAAACCAAACATGCAGCCTCACTGGGTACTGATTTTGAAGATTTCAAGAAATATTTACTGGAAAATGCTTAATGTTATTTTCCAGTAAATAAGCTATTTTTTGCCAAATAGAAATTTTACACCCAGACTAACAGTTTGATTGTTTGCATCAAAGCTTGAATACCGCGAATAGCTTGCCTTGGTAATGTATGTAAGGCATACTTCTATTTTTTTATTTAAAACCATACCTGTCTGTAATGGAAAACTAAGCCAAAAGGGCGCAAGTGTATAAGGATTTGTATCTGACGTCTCTTCAACGGCAAATTTATTATTAGTATAAAGTGAAAAATTGAAGGCCGCTCCAGCATCTACATATATTTTAAAATCATCCTTATTAAAAAAATTGAATAGTATTTGCGGGGCAATTGAGGCAGTGTATTGATTGAAGACATAAGTCGCATGGGCGATTGTGCCATCAACTCTGTTTACCTGGTACGCATACTTCGGATTGACATAAGAAAATGCCATTTCAGATCTGAATACAAATCTTTGAACGTTTGAGTTGTCAAAAAAATCAACGCCCAAATTAAGTCTGGGGGATATTGCTGCATGGTCATATACTATATTTGTTGGTAACCCGGCAATGGTTATCTCCGAAACTTCTGTAATAGTTCTGCCGATAGAGACACCGGCAAAGAACCTGGTTGAGGAAGCCTTTTTAGCAATAGTCTTTTTTTCATTGTTATTGGCTTCATTTATTAACTGCTCTAAATCTGTTTGTTCATAATGAGCCTGATCTAACTTATTTACTACGCCCGGGCTTTCCAAATGAAGTTTATTGATATATAAAATTAACTGCCCCTTGAAAACCGATTTGTCAACTATTTCACCAGCATTGTTATAATATTCATAGTATTTAAGCTCTTCGGGGCGGGCGTTTGTTTCTGCGACAAAGAACCTGGTTTTAATTTCGTCAGCGTACTTGTATAATGTAAGGTGATTACCGGTGGCAAGTTGTCTTAGAAATATGTTATCAGATTTTAAGGTCGTATCCAACTCTTCAGGCAGATTTGAAAAATTGGTTTGATTCATGCTTATCGCCCCGCTGTACGCTGTATACGTTTCGAGGCCGGTGATTTGAAATTCCTTAATAGATTGGGGATCAAATTGGAGAACTTGTTTATCAGTTTTATTAACTTTAAAATCGATTGATTTAGGGTTTTGACGCCATTCCCTGTAATTTATAAAACCTCTTAACGTGTCGCTATTGTTTTTTACAACATAGCCCGGATGATAATTAGATTGTGCAAAAATGCAAGTCGGCAGCGCGACAAGCAAAGCGATAAGGAATCGTTTCATTTAGAATTGTGATAATAGTTCAGGCCATGAAGATAGCAATTAAAAAATTGCTTCTGCAATTTTCCTTGTCGGACCGGCGTTACTCATGGTATAAAAATGCAAAACCGGCGCGCCGAATTCGACCAGTTCCTTGCATTGGTTGATCATCCATTCAATGCCTACTTCACGAGCGTCTTTCTCATTTTTACAGCCATTTATGGCATCGCAAAGATCCTCGGGCATATCGATATGAAATGTCTTAGAAAGACTGACCAGCTGTTTAGAATTAGTGATCGGTTTTAACCCCGGTATAATAGGTACATTGATGCCATTCGCCCGGCAGCCATTTACAAACTCAAAATACTTTTTATTATCAAAAAACATCTGGGTAACAATGAAGTTGGCGCCCATATCTACTTTTTGTTTCAGGTATTTGAAATCCGTTTTTAAGTTTGGTGCTTCAAAATGTTTTTCGGGATAGCCGGCCACGCCCACGCAAAAATCTGTTTTGAGGTTTTCGGGGTTTTCATCATGCAGGTATTTGCCGTTGTTCATGTTTACAACCTGTTCCAGCAAGTCAGTCGCGTAACAATGCCCGCCTGGGGTAGGCACAAATGATGCATCGGCCAGACGTGCGTCGCCCCTAAGTACCAGCACATTCTCAATACCCAAAAACTGAAGGTCTATCAAAGCATATTCGGTCTCCACTTTTGTAAAACCACCGCACAGCAGGTGAGGCACGGTGTCTACCTTATATTTATTCATGATGGCCGCACAGATAGCTATGGTACCCGGTCTTTTGCGGTAGCTTACTTTTTCCAGCAGGCCGCTTTCATGCTGTTTGTAAATAAAATCCTCGCGCAGTGAAGTGACATCAATAAACGGCGGCTTAAACTCCATTAACGGGTCGATGGCGTTATAAAGCCCCTGAATGCTGTGGCCTTTCAGTGGCGGTATCAATTCGAATGAAAAAAGTGTTTTGCCTTTAGCGTTTTGTATATGTTCGGTGATCTTCATTTGTGATTCAGTCGGATCAAATATATAATATCAATTTATACTTTGTCATTGTGATCGGTTAGTTAGCGGAGGAACAATCGCGAACTGGGCATATTCGCCCTGTATAGCATTCCGCTAGCCAGCGGATTCGTTACGCGCCTGCACTGCCCGCCTTGTGCCTCGCAATGACGATTAGTTTTTAATAATTCAAGTTAGGCCCCATCCAGCGTTCAACGTCTTCAACTGGCATGTTTTTGCGTTTGGCATAATCTTCTATCTGATCTTTGCTGATCCTGCCCAGGCCAAAATATCTGGCTTGCGGATGTGCGAAATAGAAACCACTAACGGCGGCTGTCGGTGTCATAGCCATGCTTTCGGTGAGCTGTATACCGGTGTTTTCTTCTGCCTCTAGCAAACTGAATAAAGTGAGCTTCTCCGTATGGTCAGGACAGGCCGGATAGCCCGGCGCCGGACGAATACCCTGGTATTGTTCTTTTATCAGCTCTTCGTTGCTTAATGCTTCATTTTTAGCATAACCCCAATATTCGCGGCGAACCAGCTCGTGCATTTTTTCAGCGAATGCTTCAGCCAGACGGTCAGCCAGGGCTTTGGCCATAATGCTGTTGTAGTCGTCGTGGTCTTTTTCAAACTCAGCTACCAGTTCGTCGCAGCCAATGCCCGTTGTTACGGCAAAACCGCCCCAGTAATCCTGCACGCCGCTATCTTTTGGCGCGATAAAGTCAGACAAAGCATAATAAGGTTCGCCCTTTACTTTTTCGGTTTGTTGACGAAGGGTATGTATGGTAGTTAAAACCTGCTTGCGACTTTCGTCGGTGTACAACTCGATGTCGTCACCCACACTATTGGCCGGCCAGAAACCGATCACAGCGTTTGCTTTCAGCAGTTTTTCATTGATGATCCTTTTCAGTAGTACCTGTGCATCATCAAACAGCTTTTTCGCTTCAACACCAACAAATTTATCGTCAAATATTTTCGGATACGATCCGCGAAGCTCCCAGGTGTGGAAGAATGGCGTCCAGTCAATATAAGGCACCAACTCTTCCAGTGGGAACGACTCAATTACCTTTGTTCCGGTAAATGTTGGTTTTGGCGGAATAGAACCATTCAGGTTGATCTGCAGCCTGGAGTTCCTTGCTTCATCTATGCTGACAAAGCGCTTGTCCGAACGTTTATTCAAATGCGCTTCGCGGGCTTTTTCATATTCAGCCTTTGTGTTTTTTATAAAATCGTCGCGCAAATCCTTATTCATCAGGTTGCTACAAACACCGACACTACGTGAAGCATCCAATACGTGGATTACTCCATGATCATAATTTGGCGCTACTTTAACAGCAGCATGTATACGCGATGTTGTCGCTCCGCCAATCATAAGAGGAATGGTAAACCCTTCACGTTGCATTTCTTTGGCAAAATGCACCATCTCGTCCAGCGATGGGGTTATCAAACCGCTCAGGCCGATAATATCTACCTGCTGTTTCCTGGCTTCTTCAATGATCCTTTGTGCCGGTACCATCACCCCTAGGTCTATCACCTCGAAGTTGTTGCAGGCCAGCACCACGCCTACAATGTTTTTACCAATGTCGTGCACGTCACCTTTTACGGTAGCCATCAATACTTTGCCTGCATTAGCCCGTGAAGCTGTTGCATCTTCACCGGAGTCGATGACCCTTTGTTTTTCCAGTTCTATAAAAGGAAGTAGATAGGCCACTGCTTTCTTCATCACCCGCGCCGATTTTACCACCTGGGGTAAAAACATCTTTCCGGCGCCAAATAAGTCACCTACTACGTTCATGCCGTCCATCAGCGGCCCTTCGATCACCTCCAGCGGCTTGGCAAATTTCTGACGGGCTTCTTCCACATCGTCATCCAGGTATTCAATAATACCTTTTACCAAAGCATGAGATAAACGTTCTTCAACGGGAGCTTTGCGCCATTCCTCATCCTTCACCACCTCTTTACCTTTGCTTTTTACCGTTTCGGCAAATTCAACCAGTCGCTCGGTAGCATCAGGTCGACGATTAAGCAGTACATCTTCTACCTTCTCCAGTAAATCTTTTGGTATCTCTTCATAAACTTCCAGCATACCGGCATTTACGATACCCATATCTAGACCAGCTTTAATAGCATGGTACAGGAATGCAGAGTGCATCGCCTCGCGTACCACATTATTACCGCGGAACGAGAACGAAATATTACTTACCCCACCACTCACTTTAGCCAGCGGCAGGTTTTGTTTGATCCAGCGGGTAGCTTCTATAAAGTCGACCGCATAATTGTTGTGTTCTTCCAAACCGGTAGCTACGGTAAGGATGTTCGGGTCGAAAATGATATCCTGTGGCGGGAAGCCTACTTCATTTACCAAAATATCATAACTGCGTTTGCATATTTCTATACGACGTGCCAATGAATCGGCCTGGCCCTGTTCGTCAAAAGCCATCACCACTACAGCTGCGCCATAGCTTAATATTTTGCGTGCCTGGTCCTTAAATTTATCTTCGCCTTCTTTCAGGGAGATCGAGTTGACAATACCTTTTCCCTGTAAGCATTTCAAACCGGCTTCTATCACTGTCCATTTGGACGAATCGACCATGATAGGCAATTTGGCAATATCCGGTTCAGATGCGATCAGGTTCAAAAATTTCACCATCGCCGCTTCAGAGTCGATCATCCCCTCGTCCATGTTCACGTCGATTACCTGTGCACCGCCTTCTACCTGCTGACGGGCTACTACTAAGGCCCCCTCATAATCCTCGCCTAATATTAGTTTGGAGAATTTAGGTGACCCGGTAATATTGGTACGCTCGCCAATGTTGGCAAAATTTGTTTCAGGGGTTAAGTTGACTGCCTCCAGTCCACTTAAACGCAGAAAAGGTGCTATTTCGGGCTTGGTTCTTGGCGTTGCTTTGGCCGCCTTTTCGGCAATGCAACGAATATGTTCGGGCGTTGTACCGCAGCATCCGCCGACGATATTCACCATGTTCGAATCCAGGAAATCTTCTATAAAATGCGCTGTTTCGTGCGGCATTTCATCATAACCACCGAACTCATTTGGCAAACCGGCATTCGGATAAGCTGAAATAAACACGTTAGCCTTTTCAGAAAGCTCCTGCAAGTGCGGGCGCATTTCTTTGGCACCCAAAGCACAGTTCAATCCTACCGACAACAGATCTGCATGGCGAACCGAATTCCAGAAAGCTTCTACTGTCTGACCGGACAATGTACGTCCAGATGCATCGGTGATCGTACCGGAGATCATAATGTTTCGGGTACTTCTGTAAAATGATCTATCCTTGCCTGCTGCCTGGCATTCATGCTCATAACGTTTAATGGCATAAATGGCCGCTTTGGCATTTAGTGTATCAAAAATAGTCTCGATTAATAATAGGTCTGAACCTCCGTCCACTAATCCGCGGACCTGCTCATAATAAGCATCGGCCAAATCATCAAACGTGACGGCACGGAAACCCGGATCGTTCACATCAGGCGACATGGACGCCGTACGGTTAGTCGGACCGATAGCACCGGCCACAAAACGTGGTCTTTCAGGATGTTTCTTATTGTGTTCATCCACCACCTCGCGGGCAATGCGTGCGCCTTCGTAGCTTAGTTCATAGCCCAGCTCCTCCATGTGGTAGTCGGCCAGCGAAATGCGCTGCGTGCTGAAGGTGTTTGTTTCTATAATATCCGCCCCTGCATCAATATACTCCTGATGGATGGCCTTAATCACATCCGGGCGCGTAATATTCAGCAGGTCATTGTTGCCCTTCAGATCCGAAGGGTGATTCTTAAACCTTTCCCCACGAAAATCCTCCTCGGTGAGTTGGTACCGCTGTATCATGGTACCCATCGCTCCGTCAATGACCAGTATGCGTTTCTCTAATTCTTTCCTGATATCCATTTTTTACAGTTGGCAGTTGCCAGTTTTCAGTTGGCAGTTTACTATATGCAGTTATAAGCGAAGATCTACAGCAAAACAACTGCAAACCGCCAACCGCGCACTGCAAACTGACCAAGGGCTTATTTCGAAAAGTCGGGTATAACGTTGACTTTCGCTTATCTGTCCTATCCATTTTTGAGGCGGATAAGTAGAACGTAGCACCTTGTAAGCACAGGTTGCTAAGACATCGCAGGGTCTAATCCCTCCGTCTTTCTCTATAAGCAGTGCAAATTTGCACAATAATGTTGTAAAGTCAAAATGCGGAATAGTTGTTAGTGTTGGGGGAGTGTCATTTTGGGAGTAGGAGACCCGGACAGAGTCCTCCATTTTCCTGCTGGATTTAAGTCGCCCTTCGGAAGACTTAAACCAGGGGGAATTGTTTTTGGATTGGGGTGCAAATCTCGACTAACGAAGAAAATTAAGGTTATCAATATTTTTAATATTGCTCTGACATTTTGATTTATATTAGAGGCTGTTTTCTAAAATCAATATGAAAAAATCCTTACCGTATCACATCGTATTTGTGTTATTACTTTTTTGTGGATTGATGTTCATCTCGAGCTGTTCCAGCAATTTGCCTCGTGGACGTTTGGATTCAGCCTATATTACTCACAAAGTACCCGCTGACTATTTGAAAATTTTACATATGACGGTCGGAAGCGATACTTTGAAAAGCGAAATTTGATTTTCTATATTCAACGCAAAGTAAATTCAGAAATCCAATTTCTTGTTTTGTGTATGATAAAAAGTACTTTCTTCAAATTTATAAAATGGACACATTGACTAAAAGGTCGCTTGAAAAGAATATAGAAGAAAGTTATACCGATTTTGATAATTCCGTCAGCACTCCTTATTCATTGGACAATACCAGTCCGTTTGAATACCTTTTTAAATTAACAAAGCCAGCAAGACCGTTAAAAATATTTTTGAAAATAAATGGAAACGACAATAAAGTTCTAGTAAAAAACGATACCGTAGCCTATTATTATTCAAGATTAAAACGCTTTGCACTAACGTATAATAAAGAAGATTTTTTTGATGTTATTGGTAGAGTTAAAGAAGGGCATACGCCAGAATACACATATCAGGAATTGCTCTTTTTGAGGCGGAATAATTGTTTGTATTTTTTGACAATGTGTCCAAAGAGTCCCGATATAAGTTATCCATCAGGCTTGTTATACCAAGCCATTGAATGATAAAGAGCGGATAACTCCGTTATAATCCTCGTTCTCGCGCGAGTATGACGGGTACGGCTAAACACAAAGGCTACTCGTGACTTTTATTGAAGAATAGCACACCAAAGCAGGATTACACAACCCACCCACCCCGTCCTGCTTTGATTAACTATTAACTGACAGTGATCTAATCTGTTAGTTGTTTTTGATTACGATAGCAGTACCCCAAATGCTACAATAGTGAGGAAGTTTTATTTCTGGTAATCAGCCAGGGCCCGGTGTTATCATGCGTCAACTTTGAATTAACTATTGCGAATATTAATTAACCTTTACGGGTGTTACTAATCGTTAACCCTGTTAGCCCCGTTAATCCCGTTACCACCGTTAAATATCGTTTCCATTGTTAGCAGCGTTACTACTGTTAAAGTTAACACCTTGTCTCGTCCTGAAAAAAATTGAGACCCACCTGTTCCGCGGAACACCTCAAAATACTTTTACACACCGCTTCTCTTTCTGCCCAAAGAGTGGCAACTTCGCAATCCTTATATATTTGAGATATGACCACTCACTATAAAAAAATTGCCGCTGAATTGTCTGTTGCCGAAAAACAAGTGAGCACCACTGTGGGGCTGCTGGATGAAGGCGCGACCGTTCCCTTTATTTCCCGTTACCGGAAAGAGCTGACCGGCAGCCTGGACGAAGTGCAGGTAGCCGCCATCCGCGACCGTATACAACAACTCCGCGAACTGGATAAACGCCGCGAAGCGATCCTAAAGTCGATGACCGAAATGGGCAAACTTACGCCGGAACTGGAGAAGCAGATCAACGAAGCGGAAACGATGGTGGCATTAGAAGATATTTATCTGCCGTATCGCCCGAAACGCAAAACCCGTGCTACTACAGCGCGCGAAAAGGGTTTGCAGCCTTTAGCTGATCTGATCCTGGAGCAAACGAAGATCGATTTGGAACTGGAAGCTGCAAAATATATAGATGAGGAAAAGGGCGTAAGCTCTGTGGAAGAAGCATTGGCCGGAGCAAGGGATATTATTGCCGAGCATATCAGTGAAAATGCGGAGGTGCGTACAAAAATGCGTGCACTGTTTTTGGAGAAGGGCACTTTTCAATCAAAAGTTATTACCGGCAAAGAGGAAGAAGGGATCAAATACAAAGATTATTTCGACTGGACCGAGCCTGTCAAATCTGCCCCGTCTCACCGCATACTGGCTATGCGCCGCGGTGAAAAAGAAGAGATACTTTGGCTCGATATTCAACCGGAGGAAGAAGATGCAATCCAGTTGGTAGAGAGTCTTTTTGTAAGCGGAAATAATGAATCATCGCAACAAATTCAACTAGCCATAACTGATGGCTACAAACGTTTACTGAAACCATCCATGGAGACAGAGATACGCTTGTTCACCAAAAAGCAGGCAGATGAAGAAGCGATACGTGTATTTGCGGAAAATGCACGTCAGCTGTTAATGGCTGCGCCGCTTGGCCAGAAACGCACCATGGCTATCGACCCGGGTTTCCGTACAGGTTGCAAAGTGGTATGCCTGGATGAACAGGGAAAACTATTGGAATATACTGCCATTTTTCCACACACCGGAGCAGGTGGCGCAACTGAGGCCGAAAAGACAACCCGGCACCTGGTGAGTAAATATGCGATTGAATCAATCGCCATTGGCAACGGAACTGCAGGCCGCGAGACTGAACTGTTCGTCCGCAACTTAAACCTGCCGGGAATTAATATTGTAATGGTGAATGAGAGCGGCGCATCTATTTATTCCGCCTCAGAAGTTGCCCGCGAGGAATTCCCGGATAAGGACGTGACGGTGAGGGGTGCCGTTTCTATCGGTCGCCGCTTAATGGATCCTTTGGCTGAGTTGGTGAAGATCGACCCGAAATCTATCGGTGTTGGCCAATACCAGCACGATGTGGATCAGAACAAACTGCAAAGTTCACTGGATGATACAGTGATCAGCTGTGTGAATGCTGTTGGCGTTGAACTAAATACAGCTTCGAAGCAAATACTGGCTTATGTATCGGGCCTTGGTCCGCAGTTAGCGCAAAACATTGTTGATTACCGGAATGAGAATGGCGCTTTTAAACGCCGCGATCAGTTGAAGAAAGTGGCCCGTTTAGGTGACAAAGCTTACGAACAGGCTGCAGGTTTCCTTCGCATCCGCGATGCGGAAAATCCACTGGATACCAGCGCCGTTCACCCGGAAAGATATAACGTGGTAGAGCAAATGGCGAAAGACCTGAAATGCACGGTAAAAGACCTGATGAGCAGTCCGCAATTGCGCAAAAGCATTCCATTGCAGAAATATGTGACGGAGGCTGTCGGCTTACCCACGCTAAACGATATCATGGAAGAGCTGGCCAAACCCGGCCGCGACCCACGCGAGCAGTTCGAACCTTTTAGCTTTACAGATGGTGTAAATGCCATCACCGATTTAAAAATAGGCATGAAGCTGCCGGGCATTGTAACCAACATCACCAACTTTGGCGCATTTGTGGATATTGGTGTTCACCAGGATGGTTTGGTTCATCTGAGCCAGATCACGCACCGTTATATTAAGGATCCGAACGAAGTTTTAAAGGTTCATCAAAAGGTGGAAGTGACTGTCACCGAAGTAGACGTGAACCGTAAGCGGATATCTTTGTCTATGAAGGCACACGAACCACGTGAGCAGCAAAAGCCGCGCGAACAATCAAAATATCAGCATAAACCGGCATCAGATAAAAAAACTCAAAATCAACCTGAAACGGATATGGCGATCAAACTGGCTGCGTTGAAGGGGAAGTTTAAATAAAGAATAGCAGTAACATCGTTTGCGTTTGTCTATTCCTTTTGTGGTTGCTCTACAAAATTTGCTACTGTATCTTTTATCGCTGTATTTTTGTTTAAAAAGTAAACGGAAGTGCAATGAAAAGGCAAGCCGCTATAATCCTCATCTGCATGTTAAGCCAGTTTTTTGCGACAACGCATGTTTATGGTCAGGCGAGCATTTTTGTAGCGAGTACTCCTTGCAGCACAGAAACGAGACCCGTCCCTGGCATACCTCCGGGAAAAGGCGGATGTGAATTGATCAAATGGCATCTTATACTTTCAGGAATCGGCGACAATAAAACTTCCGGAACTTACATACTCAATTGCGATTATGGCATGCCTAAGCAGGGAACAAGAGGGTTTATCAATGGAGGCAATCGTCTGCACCGTGAAGGGAAATGGGTAGTGGTAAAAGGTGCGTCGACAAGTCCTTTCGCTATTATTTACAAACTTGATCCGGACAAGCCTGCTGAATCCATTTCATTTATCAGGCTGAACGAGAACCTGTTGCATTTGCTGGACGATCATGGGCAATTGATGATCGGGACCGGTGCATGGAGTTACACACTTAGCAAAACAAGACAATGAAACAGGCAATCCTCATTATATTCGTATGTTTTGGTCTCCTGTTAACCTCTAAAACGGAAGCGCAAACGGCATCAGCGGACAACAAAATTTCTGAAAGCATTACCTTCCATGATATGCCGAAAGGCAAAAATGTCTACGGGATATTTGAGGGCCGGTCACCTTGTGCCCAGATCGACAAATTAATGGGCGCAACCCTCCCTGCTGAACTCGATCACCTGAAATGGCAAGTTATCCTTTATCAAGATTCCGTGACCCGGAAATCTGCTACTTTTTCTCTGACCACTGAAATGTTCAACCGCAGGCCATTGACTGGCAAATGGAGCATCGCGCGCGGTGCAAAAAATAATCCGGCTGCTACATTGATTGTACTTAATTGCGAGAGAATCGATAAAAAAATTAACTTGCTGAAAGGCAATGAAAATGTGCTTTTCATCCTTGATGAGAATTTAGAGTTTATGACCGGCGATGCAGATTTTAGCTATACGCTTAATAGGGTTAATAAGGTAAGAGAGCTGTCAGGAAACTGAGGATATCCATATGTTCCGAAACTTCTATTCAGCCGGAGAGTTTTGATATCTAGCATTTATCTTGCTAAATTTAATGCATGAAACCTTATCAAAACTGCCACTTATAGTGTTATTTTTAAAGCTATCTGTTACATTTACGTCAACAATGGCAGAGTGAAAATAATCTCAACTACAGAAACGAGATTTTACATACATGACGGTAAGATATTTTCGTAAAAAAAACCTGCTCATTCCGACTACGTCAGTGAATTACCCGCCGATCCGAAGAAAGAGGCAGGAAGGTTAATTAATTTGAAATATGCTGACAAAAATTAATCGGTAATTTTATATCTAAGCGTCAATCAATTTAAATCATGGCCGGCCAAAGTATCTCCCCGGAAGAACGGAACGCGCTTTACGATAAGTTAGTTGCAAGTTATCCGGCTGCGGAACGAAAAGGCGATACTATGCCTTGTACTTCGCTCAATGGCTCCGAGTGCCTCAGCATGACACTTTTTTATCGTCCCAATAAAACTTTGTAGAGTTATTCCAAAGTGATCTGTCTTCTGATACTTTCTTCCAGTGAGATAAAGGTTTCGGTACGCTGAATGCCTTTCACGCTTTGGATGTGCTCGTTAAGCACTTCGCGCAGGTGATTGGTATCGTGGCAGACAATCTTTGCAAAGATGCTGTAGCCGCCCGTGGTGTAGTGCAATTCTACAATTTCCTTTATGCTTTTTAGCTGCTTTACGGCCTCGTGATATTGCGATCCCTTTTCCAAATAAATACCCAGGAATGCAGTAATATCATAACCCAATTTCTGCGGATCAACCTCCAGACTGGCGCCTTTGATAACACCCATTTCCTCTAATTTTTTCATGCGGACGTGGATAGTTCCGCCGGAAACGATCAACTCCTTGGCGATTTCGGTGTAAGGAGTTGTAGCATTTTTCATCAAAATCGACAAAATTTGGATGTCGAGATTATCAATTTCTAAATTTTGAGCTTTTCTGTGGGACATAAATTTTAATTTCTCTATTTAAATACAAGTTTAATTAAAATAAAATTAAAAATAAAAATATTTTATTGAAATATTTGCAAGAAATTGATAGTCCTATTAAATTTGTAATAAGCATTTAGATATTATCTACCGTTCTTTAAATGTTTAAACAATGTTGGGTGGTGAAATTTTTGGCAGACACACCTCCTTGTCCCGGTGGCGGAGATCATGGGAAACCAGCTTGCTGGCTAACCACTCCTTGAAGGTTCGACCCCTTCCCCAACAGCAAGTCTAAGTTGAAGGTTTTGAGTTATAAGTTGTGAGCAAATTCCCACTTAAAATTCAGAACTAAAAACTGAAAACTTAACATACTGTAGGATGGTGAAATTTTTGGCAGACACACCTCCTTGTCGCGGTGGCGAAGAATACTGGGAAACTTTCAGCAATGAGAATAACCACTTCGTGAAGGTTCGACTCCTTCTCCTACAGCCCTTCTCATAATTTAGGTTTATAATTGGTTAGTAAAGACCCCTGCCCATCAGGGGCTTTACTGTTTTTATACAGTTCCTAACGGATCAACTTGATCCTTTATAAGCGGGGGCCGCGTAGTTTTCTTTTTTGTACTTTTTGATGGAGATCTTGCTGCAAGTGCGGTTCGAGCATAACCTTCAATCTTTTCATCCAGTCCGGCGTAACCTGAGAAAGCTTGATAGTTTCCGATGGCTTCTTCCATCGGCCGCAAGCTGAAGGCGCGTCAAAAGTCCGGACGTCTATAAAAGTGATTTCGTCAGCCATTTTGAAATTCGCCATTAATAATGAAATTGTGTTACGGTACATTTCGGCGATGGTATCAGGTGAAACCAGATGGAGGCCGGCAGTATGACGTTCAGCTGCGCGATTAAGGCATATCGCTATATCATCTGTATAGTAGAGAATAATATGAAATGTATTTTCACTGTTAAACGCCTTGATCTGCCTGACAAAATCGTAATGACTTTGAAAACCGAGGTTCAATTCGATGGCGAAGTCTTTTCTGGAGACAAGTGAGCGCCGGACCATGTCCTGATACCGAATATTTCCAATGTCTTTGTAATCCTGAAAGCCTTGCTCTTTGTACCGCTGCGCGATCATATCCGCATCCAGGATATCCACATTATCAGGTATGAAAAGATTACCGGATGTACTTTTGCCAATGCCGGGCGGCCCTGCGATCACGTAAATGCTGGACATGCTCAGAGTTGTTTAATCGTACCATCAGCGTACTCCGCTACAAAATGCCCGTTCGTTTTATAGACCAGCGGCTGGCCGATAGCAAACAGGCGTTGTCGGATCCTTAACATGCTTTGTTCTTTCCAGGCCGCTAACTCCTCGCCGGTCATCGTAAAGGGGTCTTTGGTCATTTCTCCCTTTTTGATAAATAACTTATCTTCTTCTGAAAAAAGTTGTCCCATAACCAAATTTACGCAAAAAGCTAAAGACCGCCAACTCGGGCGAATTTCCTAGAAGAACCGATGGGCCAGCCATACAACATGTCTTTTTAGGTTGTCATGCCGCATCAAGGATAACCAGCAAATATAGATGATTGCCATATTGTACGACTTTAGCGGTTCAATAAGTCGATTTTTTTAACCGAGCAGTACTCGAGCCAAAATATCCTTTTATTCAATGGTAGACAGGGCCACAATTCGCTGTTATGGTTTTCTTTAATCGAACAGACATTGTAATCACTTTGGTACCTTTAAAAGAACTAAGTTATCTTTAAAAATCAATAACGTGCAAATTGATATTTGATTACCGTTTATTGTTGCAGGTCGTTTAATTTTTTTCTTGTTTCAGGCGAGTCCTTTAGGGACAATGCTTTCTTGTAACTCTGTATAGCATTTTTTTTGTCTCCTTTCGCAACATACAGATCCCCAAGATAAGTATAGGCCACCGGGCTCTGGGGATAATTTAGTATGTTCATTTTAAACATTGCTTCAGCTTTATCAAACTCATTTTTGCCAAGTACAAAAAAGCCAAGGTTATTTACCAAATCTTCCGGTGGCAACATTATACTACCATCTTTCGCTGTGATCCCATATTCTGAAGTTAAATTTTCAAAATGGGCTTTTAAGTAAGGAGCTAATGGGAAAACGGGGTCGATAAAATAGCTGTCCTGGATTTTTAATGCATAATCCTTGAAAATAAAATGGAGAGCATCGTAGGTCGCAAGCAAAAAGACCGAGCCATGTGAGTCTTCATTATAGTATTTAAAACTTGCCTTGAGGCCTCCCTTGCTGCTCATGATATAGTTACGCAGTTGAAGTATAGAGCGGGAATGAATGGTCCCGGAAGACGTATCGCTTTTAATGGATGTAGTATCCATTCCGGGAGGCAGTGTATTGGCCATACCTAAAAACAGCGACACCCCGGAGTACGCATTGCTTTTTAAAGTTTCTCTTGCTTGATGCAAGAGTTTTTGACTATCCCACCACATACTCGGGTCAACAGGAATATAAGCCCTGAATAAGTTTTTGTGGTGCACCAGCGTATTGATGGCCATAAGGCCGCCGATTGAATGCCCAAGGAGTACCCGGTAAGATAGGCTTGGATAGATGGAATCAATATGCGGCACCAGTTCCTTTTCGATAAATGCCGTAAAGGTTTCGCCGCCGCCGGAATATTTTGCCATGTTGTCGTTGATAAACAAGCCACTGGTCACCCTGGTTGGGGTAAGGTCTCTTGTGCGGTTAGTATTGGGTATCCCAACGACGATCATTTCAGGGCAAATGTCGTTCCCGTTGACGGAACTTAGGTAGTCGATCATCCCCACAACGCCGGTAAAACACCGCTCGGCATCCAAGACGTAAACAACAGGGTACTTTTTTCTCTTGTCCCAGCTTGCAGATGCAGGCATATGTATCCAAATTTTCCGCTGTTCGTTTAGAAGCATTGAATGGATACTATCTATAGCGCCAATATTCACGGAATTGCTTGTCTGCGCTTGCAGTGAAAATAAAATGATGCTCAAAGAGCAAGTTAAGAGCAATGTTTTCATAATATTTTGGAGAGTGCTTATTAATCATAAGACCTCAAATAATTTGCAATGTGACACAGTTGCCACTGAAACGATTTTTCCGTTGTGATAAATGCGGTCAATTTCTGCACGGCTATCGTAAAGAAAAAGAATATCCATTATTATAAATGCTCGACATTCGGGTGTGACACCAATCGGAACGCCAACGTGTTAAATCAACGCGTCGCAGAAGTATTGGAATATTTTCGACTGGATACTGCACCCGATATATTAGGACTGCTAAGGCAACACTACAAGTCTCGAACCAATTCGTAGAAAGTCTGAAAACCATATCTGCAATTTTTTAAGTGTATTGAACTCGATTGAGTAAGGATTTTCGATTTCGAATTTAATCTCTTTGATTTCAGAGATCCGGCTTTTGCCCCTGCAATCGGTTTATCGTCCGCTTCGCAGCCTCAAGCCGTATTGTTTTATTCTTCTCGACAAGCTTATACTTCACCCAATGTTCCAGGCGGTGATGCAATGGGACTATAACCGCCGCAATAGCTACCAGGATAAGCAACATCGGCAAAGGCGAATCACGCGTAAATTCGGCAAGATACGGATGTATTACCAGGTTGATGAATTCGAATACGATCAGCAAACCGACAACACCTGCTATTTCAATAATACGGGGATTGACGACAACGGTACGACTAAGCATTAAGAATAATATAACAAAAATCAGGATTCCCAAGGCAATAAGAGCGTATTCAATGTTCCGACGCCGTTGTTCGGCATCCTGCCCGGCTTTTGCCTGCTGTTCTGCTTCTTTCAATTGCTGGTTGATGATAAGCCCCTGTAATTGATTGGCTTTTTGTTCGGCTGCAACACTATCCTGGTACAAGTTTTTGGCCTTCAGGTAATAATATGCGCTGTCTTTATTGTTTTGACGATCATATAGACTATAAACCAGTTCCGCCGCGTCGGCCGCAACGTCTTTAAGATGATTTCTACTGGCAATATAGAAGCCTTTTATGCCATAATTCTTTGCTTCAGTATATTTTTGTTTGCCTGCCAGGTACTTACCGTAACGAACCGTGATGCGTGTCATCGTTCCCTGCAAGTGCAGTGAATCGCCATAGCGAACGGCTTTTAGATAATAAAAATTCGCAAGGTCAGGATCATGCAGTAAATCATATACACGGGCAAATGTGCCATAAATGTTCCCTATGTTGGTCTTTATATTGCCTCGCACAAAAACGTCTTCAATATTGTGTTGTGCAAGGCCGGAACTGACACGAAATGCCAGCTGAATGTATTTCAGCGCCGAATCAGGTTTTTTTAACTCCACATACACGTTTGCAAGCGTTGCAGGTATAAATATGGCATTGGTAACCGTATCGTAAGCGACATATCTTTCAGCGCTATGCAGGTATTGCAGGGATGCCTGGTAATTTCCGAGCATCATATAAATATTGGCAATATTTCCGCGAAAAGTGGCCGAAGATGGTTTATATCCGTGGTCGGCGGCCTCCATTGCTTTGATGTCATATTCTAGGGCTAGCGAATAGTCACCCTTTGCTGAAAAATAATTAGCATATAGTCCGTAAGCCCGGCAAGTCGAACTGTCATTATGCAGTTTCCGGGCCAACTGGAGCATTAACGCATTTGAAGATGGCATGCTGTCTATTTTACCGTGCAAATAGTAGGTACGGTTTATTATCCGCAGGCTGTCGAACTTAGCCTGTAATGGACTCTTTGATTGGGAAAAAACCTTCGCGGCGGAAGCCGAAAAATAAATAATGAAAATCAGTAAACGCTTCATGCTCACAATGGTAAGGTTATTATAAACGCTGTGAATTCGCCTTCTTTAGTGTTCAGGTCGATGCCGCCTCTATGCCCCTTCACCACAATATCATAACTCAGTGACAGACCTAATGCTTATCTCAATGCTTTCCCATGGTTCGGTAATCCTTCTCCCTAACCCGATAGCACTCGAACCAAAAAATATGCTTTTATTCGCTGGAAATCCAATTTGGAAACTTGGGCTAAAAACAAAAACCGCCCTTCTTCTTCAGAAAGGCGGTTTCGTTATTTCGGTAGCGGGAGCAGGACTCGAACCTACGACCTTCGGGTTATGAGCCCGACGAGCTACCAACTGCTCCATCCCGCACTCTATTTTCAATTCTCAACAGCAAAATCGGCGTTTTAAATTGGACTGCAAAGATATAATTCGTTTCTTTGCAGTCCAAATAATATTTTAATTATTTTTCTATGGGTCATAAGGCAGGTTTTGTAAGCATAATTGGGAAGCCCAACGCAGGCAAGAGCACGCTTATGAATGCGCTTGTGGGCGAAAAGATGTCTATCATCACCCCCAAGGCACAAACTACTCGTCACCGCATACTTGGAATTGTGAATGGTGATGACTACCAGATCGTATTTTCGGATACGCCCGGCATTATGAAACCGCACTATGCCTTACAGGAAACCATGATGCACCAGGTAAATGGTTCTTTGGTAGACGCTGACCTCGTTTTGCTGGTAACGGACATTAACGAAAGGCATGATGAAGGTGATATCCTGGAAAAACTGCAGGGCTCATTCGCACCGGTATGTGTCATTGTCAATAAGATTGATAAGTCTGACGAGGAAACGGTAAAACAAAAAATTGCTTACTGGCAGGAAAAATTAAACCCGAAAGCCATTTTTGCTGTTTCGGCATTGAAGGAACATAATGTGTTAGCGGTGATGAATTTTGTGATGGAGCACTTGCCAGAGCACCCAGCTTATTACGAAAAGGATTTTCTTACCGACAGAAATGACCGTTTTTTTGCCTCAGAGATCATCCGCGAGAAAATATTTAAAATGTACGAAAAGGAGATCCCTTACAGTACTGAAGTGATCATTACTGCCTTTAAAGAAGGAGATGAATTGTATCGCATCAGTTCGGAAATTATTGTCGAGCGTGAGTCCCAAAAGAACATCCTAATCGGTAAAGGTGGTGAAAGCCTGAAGAAAGTCGGCACTTATGCCCGCAAGGATATGGAAGAGTTTTTCCAGAAAAAGATTTTTTTGGAGATGTTTGTAAAGGTGATTCCCGACTGGCGCAGCAAAAAAAATTACCTGAAAAAATTTGGGTACGAAGACTAAAAGAGTGATACGTTAAACGTTTTACGTAATACGTTTAACTTTGCATAAAACAGAGTGATCCTCTGAAACAAAACGTACGACGTACTAAGTCAAACGTAAAACCCTTTAACATGAGCAATATAGTAGCCATAGTAGGCAGGCCGAATGTAGGCAAGTCGACCTTATATAACCGATTAACCGAGAGCCGCAAAGCCATTGTGGATGATTTTAGCGGCGTTACACGCGATCGCCATTATGGTATTGCTGAGTGGATAAACCGCCCGTTTACCGTAATTGATACCGGTGGTTATGTGGCCCATTCTGAAGATGTTTTTGAAGCCGCTATACGCGAACAAGTGGTGATCGCTATTGAAGAGGCTACCGTGATCCTTTTCCTGGTGGATGTAACTACCGGTATTACTGATCTGGATGATGAGATTGCTGCTTTATTGCGCCGCAGTAAAAAGCCGGTGCATGTGGTGGTGAACAAGGTGGACAACAACTCACAGCAATCGGATGCAACCGTATTTTATAGCTTGGGTTTAGGTGAGATTTATAATATATCATCCATGACCGGTTCAGGAACCGGTGAATTACTGGATGCAGTAGTCCAAGATTTTGACGACGAACCATTAGAAGAAAATGCGCTTCCCAAATTTGCCATTGTTGGTCGCCCGAATGTGGGAAAATCTTCTATTATCAACTCGCTGATCGGCAAGGAGCGTAATATTGTTACCCCAATTGCAGGTACCACCCGCGATTCGATCCATATTCATTATAACCAGTACGGGCATGATTTTATGTTGGTTGATACCGCCGGGTTGCGTAAAAAAACCAAGGTTAAAGAGAATATCGAGTTCTACTCTGTAATGCGTACCATCAAAGCACTGGAGGAAGCCGACGTAGTAATACTAATGATCGATGCGGTGGAAGGCATCGAGTCGCAGGACATCAATATTTTTCACCTGGCCGAAAAGAATAAAAAAGGAATCGTGATTGTGGTGAATAAATGGGACCTGATCGAAAAGAATAATAAAACCACCAAGGTTTTCGAGGAAATGATCCGAAATAAGACCGCGCCGTTTACAGACATTCCGGTCGTGTTTACTTCTGTGACTGAAAAGCAACGTGTATTGCGCGTGATTGAAACGGCAGAAAAGGTTTACGAGAACCGCAAGAAGAAAATACCAACCTCAAAACTGAACGAGGTAATGCTACCGATCATCGAAAACTTCCCGCCACCGTCGATAAAGGGCAAATATGTCAAGATCAAGTACATCACCCAGATCAATGGCGTTGCCCCTATGTTCGCCTTTTTCTGTAACCTACCACAATATATCAAAGAGCCTTACCAGCGTTTCCTGGAAAACAAGCTGCGCGAAAACTTTGATTTTACTGGGGTTCCAGTGCAGATATTCTTCAGGCAGAAATAAGAGGATGTGCAAATGCGTGGATGCGCAAATGAATTTCATTCATTGTATCATTAATAAAGTTTGCTTCGTAATCTAAAATATTATAGCTAATATTTTAATTATGAAGAAGATATATATTGCCCTGATCTTATCATTAATCATTTGCTCCTGCAAAAAGACCGGAATGTTACCCAATAATAACAGGTGCATTACCCAAATTAAAAGAGCAAACTATAACATCAAGCCGGCTGACTCCCTGGCCGCGGTTCATTTGTTTCAGCAAAATAATATGAACTACAGTAACCTGAGTTTTGAGCGGATCATATTAAACGACACTATAGGCGGGCATATCTATCAGCATATTTTTGCCATTCAAAGCTTTAACGGACTGCAGATCATGTCTGGCGAAGCAGGCTATCATTTTCTTGATGGGGTCTATCAATCTACTCTTGGCAAGGTATATGGTTCGGTAAACCTGGACAATCATTCGCACCTTTCTTTATCACAATTAAGGGCTTTGTATATGGCGGAGAGCATAGACAAACAGGGCGTTAATCCGAGCTATCGCGACTCGTGCATAACCGCCCAATTTGGCTATTATGATGCGAACGCCGGCACAGGTAACGAGTCGACCAACATCATAAAAGCATGGCGGATTCAACTTAAAAATAACGGATATTCTTTAGCTATATTCAGGGATGATAACGGGCAATTGATTACATTTGATTCAGGCGTCCGGACCTTCAATTGATAGCTGCAATAGCCTTTTTCAGCGTACCATCATCACTGTTCAGCACCCGGTAGTACGCAGCATCGCCCCATTTAAAGCGGGCGGCAAAAGCTTTGAGGTATAATTTGATATCGGCTTTTGAGGTTTTTACCTCTTTGG
>Ga0207647_10000038_pt1 | contig 94897 bp, 104 predicted proteins | sample KBSCornC2_FD_184295 | JGI IMG/M metagenome (GOLD analysis project Ga0207647, IMG submission 184295) | Corn rhizosphere microbial communities from Kellogg Biological Station, Michigan, USA - C2 (SPAdes) (version 2) | ecosystem: Host-associated > Plants > Roots > Rhizosphere ...
CGGCGAAAGCCCCACCAGCGCACTGGCGCCAAGCGCCAGCAGCAGGCGACGAGACAGAGAAATGCGCACCCCCCGGAACTTTCGTCAGGGCTTCTTGCCCGTGAACGCCCCGAGAATGTCGATCCGCTGATCCGGCGTGCCGCCAACGACACGGAAGCCGCCGCCGACCTCTTGGGCGTTAGGCCCATAGAAAGCCCCGTCGATGCTTGACCCCGCAATATTGACGGGGGTGGTGGTACCCCCTTGCGTGAAAGATGCCGAACCAACCTGGCCGCTGAAGCCGCCCTTGTTGACCAGGTCGATCGAGCCACTGGCGGCAGCATTGAACGTCGCGCCGGCGTCGAGAACATGGGTTTGCGACGTATAAGCGTCATACATTGGCGCAGAGACCGTGCCGGTCATGGTGGTCGAGAAGCTGTTGGCGCCGAAATCGACGTTGGTTGTATTGGAGCCGGAGATCCACTGGTAATAAGTCGGCGTGGAAGGATCCACGTCCAGCAGCGGATTATAAACCATGGTGGCGATCATGTCGCCGGTGTAGCTCGCCGTGCCGGTTTTCGGCACATTGTTGTTGTCAGTGCGCTCACCAAACACGAAAGCCGCGCGCTCGAGCACATTGTCCTGGCGAAGATAGGTTGAGTTATTCGGATTGGTTACTTGCGCGATCGATACCTGATTTCGCAAATAGCCGGCCCATGTCACATATTGGGTGGTGGTGCCCGGCTTCTGATAGAAGAACGTAAACTCGTTCGAGCTGGCGTTGGCCAAGCCGGTGGGGAGGCTGGTCTGCGTCTGGCTTGGATCCTTGGTGAGCTGCCCGGTGGCGCTGCCGCTTTCGAGATAGAGAACGCCCTTGCCTGGGATGTTCGGCGTGCCGTCCTGTGGCTGCTTGGCGCCGCCGAAATCGGTGCGGTGAGCAGGGTCCTGGTAGCGTGTGGTCTGGTTTACGTTGCCGGGCGTATCGGCAATGGCGAGCTCGAAAATTGCATCGCGCGGGTCATAGGAAATCGTGATGCCGCTGTTGCGCGCCGTAGACGCATTGCCGGCGTAAAGCTGGTTATATTGCTGCGACACATTACGGTCGTCCGTGCTGTAGTGATAGCTCTGGACGCCGCCGATCGCGGAATAGGTCTTCTTTTGCGTCGGATTCACGAACGTGCCGTTGTTGCTCGATACGACCGTCGTGCCGCCGCCCGTCACGGCGGTTCCGCCGGCCGTCTGGGGGCCGCCGCCGCTGCAGGCGGCGAGCGTGGTGAGGCTTACGAGCAGAAGTGGCTTACGCATGATGGGTCCCTCGGCGAACACAAAGTTCTTCGCCGAAGCTATGGACCCGGATTGGTTAACAGCCTCTAAAAAGACTGCCGGGGAAAACTATTTGCCCCGGCTCTTGCGGTGCTTGTCGAGGTCGAGAATCGTGTTCTCGGCATCTTCCGGCATCAGGCCGAGCCTGCGGGCGATTTCCTGATAGGCTTCGACTTCGCCGCCGAGATCTAGGCGGAAGCGATCCTTATCGAGCTTCTCGCCGCTGACCATGTCCCACAGGCGGCAGCCGTCGGGGCTGATTTCGTCCGCCAGGATGATCCGGGCATAGTCATTTTCCCAGATGCGGCCGAATTCGAGCTTGAAGTCCACGAGCCGGATCCCGATCGCCGCGAACATGCCGGACATGAAATCATTCACCCGGATCGCCATATCCGCGATGTCGTGCATCTCTTCCTGGCTCGCCCAGCCGAAGCAGGCGATATGTTCCTCGGATACCATCGGGTCGCCCAGCGCATCGTCCTTGAAATAATATTCGATGATCGTGCGCGGAAGCTGGGTGCCCTGTTCGATCCCCAACCGCTTGACCAGCGATCCGGCAGCCACGTTACGGATGACGACCTCGATCGGAACGATCTCGACCTGGCGGATCAGCTGCTCACGCATATTGAGCCGGCGGATAAAGTGCGTCGGTACGCCGATATTGCCGAGCAGGGTGAAGATATGTTCGGAAATGCGGTTGTTCAGCACGCCCTTTCCGCTGATCGTGCCCTTCTTCTGCGCGTTGAATGCGGTCGCGTCGTCCTTGAAATATTGGATCAGCGTTCCGGGCTCGGGGCCTTCATAGAGAATTTTAGCCTTGCCTTCGTAGATCTGGCGGCGGCGGGACATGCGGCGAGCCTTTCGGTGCTTCAAAAAAGATCGCGCCCCGGCTGCCGCGTCCTGATCCGAACGTGCTACCGAGGCGTACGGTCGCGGTATAAACCAGCACGGCGCTCGGCGCAATTCAACAGCATGGGTTTCATACGTTAGCCGGCTCGAAGACACCAAGTCTCTGCGTTGGTTGTGAAAAATCCGTGAGGACGGATGCGTCCAGGAACCCACCCGGCCCGCCGCGTGCTGGCGATTGGACCGCAGGCGTAATGGAAAGCGTGTTGAATCCAAGGGATGAAACAGGGGCTATCGACCGTCCTGCAAGTGATCGTCGGGCTAACGGATATGCTTAACCGCTTTTTAACGTGTGTTGCCGGAAAAGGTGGTTAAGGCGTTAGTAATCCACGACGGGTTGAGCTAAAATTGGCCGACGTCGTAGGGCACCAATAGGGGATTAAGTCATGCTTGCGTCGATTGTAGCGTCCAAGACGGCCAGGTTGATCGCCACCTGCGTCTGCCCGGTGGTCGGGGCAGGGACGCTCACAATGGCGGTTCCGAAGGTGCGCAATGCCGTTCATCGGGCTACCGCGCCGCACGAATATGCGCTGCCGAAGACACGCGAGCGCGCGGTGCCCGTCTCCATAGTGGCCCCCTGCACGACGATCGGCGCCACGCCGCTCGGCACCGGTTTCCCGGATGTCGTTCCGGCTGCGTTTCCGCGCTCAATGCCCGACGGGAAGGCGCCCTTGCCGTCTGGCCCCATTCTCGCGTTAGGCCCGCTGAAACCGAAATCGCCGGGCCTCCCTCCGGCGTTTGGCGGTCCGGGCAATCCAGGCAATCCAGATACGCCGCCGGTGGTTCCGGGAACGCCGGGTTTCCCCGGCGTGGGCGGCGTGCCGGAGCCGCATACTTGGCTTCAGCTGCTGGTCGGATTTACGCTGATCGGCGGCGCGGTGCGTATGACGCGCAAGGAACCGACCGATGAGGAGCAGGAGATTCTCGACCGGGTCGAGGAGCTCAGAACGGACGCTCGCCTATAACATTGCCGCCTTCGCTATAGCGGCACACCATGAACTCGTCGTTGCGGCCGCGCGCCAGCGCGCAGCCGACCTTGTGCGTGGAGCGCCACATCAGCTGAGTATAGTGGCCGACATCCTCTAAATTGCCCGTGCGGCTGTTGGCCGGGAAGATGCCTGGCCTGAAATTGCGCTTTTCCGCAATCCAGAGGCCGACCATGGCATCGGCGCTATAATAGCCCGCAGTGCCCGCCCAGAGATTTTCGCCCTGGGGATCGGGATCGTAGGGATCGTCCTCGGAGTGAACCAGATAGCCGACGCGGGTTAGATGCTGCGCCCATTGGGCGGCATCGGCGGCAAGCCCTTGATCCCATTCAAGCGGTGCTATCCCCAGCGCTGCCCGCTCGCGATTATGCGCGGCGAGGGTGCGTTCCTGAAAATTGTCGAGCCTGCCGACATTTCCTTGGAAGAGAGGAGACGCACAAGCGAGCAGCAAGCTGGCGGCAAGCTTGAACGATCTACGATAGGAAGCAATTATACGAAGCAACTCAAACCCCATTGCTGGAAGCAATGAAGCCAAGTTAGATTCGCTCTGTTCAGAGATTACTTCGTGGTGCGGTTAAAGCATATTTATCTAAGAAACGATGAATAAGGGTTATCGCAATTTAACCGTGCCACCTCCGCAACATTAATTTCGTAGGAAATCGCCCCCCGAAATACGCTCTTTCTAGGTTAACGACCGAAATCAACATTCTTTAGCCACTGAGGGGGCAGCTTTACTGGCTAAAGTGATAGCGTTCAGAATGCGTGTGCTCGCATGGCTCCAGCCTTGCGAGGTAGCGAATCTACAACTGGAAGGGGCTTGGAGTGATTTCGAGGCAGGTGGAATCACCTGTCGGCTCGGAAATCACGGCAAACGAAGAACGGCTAGAGCTGATCCGGTTCAATCTGAACCGGATCAGCTCTAGGCGGCGCTGCCGGAAAGACGTCGCGCGATCACTTCGAGAGAAACGGCGCGGGCAGTGGCTGCTATATCGTTGGCGCTGATGATCTGCGCGATCGCCGCCTGTCGCTGGCCAACGCTGTCCAGCGTCTGCAATGCCGACATGTGTCGCGTCACCACGGTTTCGTCAGCGCACAGCGTATCGGCGAGGTTTTCGAGCTGCGCGCGCGCGCTCAGCAATTCTTCCGCCAACAGCGCCAGAATGGCCCTGTCTTCGTGACTGGGATCGCCGCGATGATGATCCTTGGACATCAAGCCGCTTTGCTGGAAACTTCGCGGCAGGCTTCGAGCGCCGCACCGGCAATGGCGTCCAGCGGCAGTTCGATCTCGACTGCACCGATTGCCTTTGCGGCCGCGGGCGCCTCATATACCACGCTGGTTGCCTGATCCTGGCAGATCGTCTTGGCGCCAGCGACGCGCAGCGCCTTCAATCCTGCCGCGCCGTCCTTGCCCATGCCGGTCAGCATGACGCCGATGGCATCGGCACGCGCCGTCTTGGCGATGGTCGCGAACAGAAGGTCGATCGAAGGGCGGCGGCCATTGACCGGATCCGCGGGCAGCAGCCGCACCGTCGGGTTCGGCCAGCGATCGATCACCATATGCGCGGATTCGCTGGTAGGAATGTAGATATGGCCCTGCTGGATCGGCGTGCCGTCGACCGCGGGCGTTACCGTGGCATGCGTGACCGAGTTGAGTTCCTCAATAAGCGCATCGGTAAAGCCGCTGCCGAACTGCTGGACGATCAGCGTCGGCGGGCAATTTTCCGGAAAGCGCGGCAGCAGATCGAACAGCGCCTCGACGCCGCCGGTAGAAGCGCCCATTGCGATCATTTTACCGTTCCAACGGAAATTGCTGGTGGCGGCCGGACGGCGAGCACGGCGCTCGGCGCGCTCTTCGGTGCTGAGCACCTTGCCGGTGGCGGCGGCAATGACGAGTGCCACCAGCTTGGGAGCGAGCCGGTTAAACTCTTCCATCGAGGTTGACGTCGGTTTGGGAAAGCTGTCGACCGCACCTAACCGTGCTGCCTCGATCGAGGCTTTGGCGCCCTTTTGCGTTAACGTCGAGAGCATGACGACCGGCATCGGCCGTTCGCGCATGGTTTCCTCGAGAAATTCCAGGCCGTTCATACCCGGCATTTCGATATCGAGGGTCATGACGTCGGGCTTGTGCGCGATGATCATCTCGCGCGCCTCGTCGGCGTTGGCAGCAGCACCGATCACGCTGATGCCCTCCGCAGATTCGAGAATCTGCGAGATCAACGCCCGCATGGTAAGCGAGTCATCAACGATCAGGACGCGGGCATTGCTCATTGGCGGGCTCTTTCAAGGTAAAATGCTAACTAGGCAGCTTCGCTGAGGGCGGCGACATCCTGATCGAGCGCGAGCGCCTCGAGCGAGAGCACCATCACCATTCGGTCGTCGACCGAAACCAGACCTTCCAAGAAGCCGAAGGCGCCATCACCCATGTTGGGCGGCGGCTGCAGATCCTCGCCATTGATCGTAACGATGTCGTTCACGGCATCGACGATCAGCCCCTGGAGCTGGTCCGCGATCCGCACGACGATGATCACGTGGCGCTGGGTTGGCTCGATCAATCCCCAGCCCAGGCGAGAGGAAAGGTCGATTACCGGCAACACCGTGCCGCGCAGGTTGACGACGCCGCGCACATGCTGCGGCACCTTGGGCAGCAGGGTGGTCGGCGACCATGCGCGAATCTCGCGGATGGCCATGATATCGACGCCCAGATACTGCTCGCCGATCTGGAAGGTGATGAGTTGACGGATCATGGATTGCATCCTCTCAGTGAATGACGCGCCGCACGGCTGACGTCAGTTTTTCGGGATCGAACGGCTTGACGATCCAACCGGTTGCGCCCGCATTGCGCGCGCGCGCTTTCTTGTCGTCGGAGCTCTCCGTCGTTAGTACGAGGATGGGCATTGAATCCCATCGCGCTTGTGCTCGCAACGCTTCAATCAGGCCGAAACCATCGAGGCGCGGCATGTTGATATCGGTAATGACAAGGTGTGGCTCGTTCTGGCTGAGCCATTGGAGGGCTTCGACACCGTCTTCGGCCTCCTGGACGACATAGCCCTGCTGAGTCAGCGCGCTCCGTAGGAGCATCCGCATGCTCTTCGAGTCATCGACCGTGAGTATGGTTTTCGACACGAACTTTTCCCCACTTGATGCTTCCGTGGCCTCAAACGCCGCCGGAACATATTGCCCACTCATTAAAATTGCCTTTGCCCGGACGCCTCTCGCGCCCATCAAAACAGCTCAACCTCTCCGGAATTGCACACACTGGGCGGCTCGACCTTGCGTTCCGGAATCGCCTCCCCATTCACTACCTTGCAGCGCGCCTGGCCGGACGCTGCACGGAAATCGACCCGGCGCGCGTCGTTGCCCCCGATATGGCTGTGCGCGAGCGGAATGCCGTCACGACGCAGGAAATCGGTCGCGAACTTTGCATTGGCCGATCCGATCGATTTCATTCCCACATGCAGGTTTGCACCGCCATAAAGATGCGCGCGCAGGTTCGGCCGGGTCGCGCCGGCCTTCAGCATTTCGTTGATCAGCACTTCCATGGCGTAGACGCCGTAGCGCTGGGCATGATCGTCTTTGGCCCCGGTGCTATCGGATGGCTCCGAAAGCAGGAAGTGGTTCATGCCGCCTATGCGCGCCACGGGATCATAAAGGCAGGTCGCGATGCAGCTGCCGAGCACAGTGGTGAGAATGACGTTGGGTTCCCCGCTGACGCGGCAGGTCCCTTGGAGCACGTTGATTCGCCGCTCGGGCAGGGCGGAGAATTTGCCCCGAAATTCCTGGGGGTTCACGCGCTGCATAGCTTGAGAATCCGCTGGCTCATTCTATCGATGGACACGATTTCGTCGGCCGCACCGATTTGGGCAGCTACCTTGGGCATCCCGTAGATCACGCAACTCGCTTCATCCTGGGCGAGGGTCGACGCGCCGGCCTTCTTCATTTCGAGCAGGCCTTGCGCACCGTCAGCGCCCATGCCGGTAAGGATCGCGCCCACCGCGCGTTCGCCCAGCGTTTGCGCCGCTGATCTGAACAACACATCCACCGACGGACGATGTCCGGAAACCGGAGATGCATCTACCAACCGCACATATGCGTTGTCGGCCGAACCGCCGATCAGCGTGTGACGCTCCCCCCCTGGCGCAAGATATACATGGCCCGTGCGCAAGGGCATGCCGTCCTCAGCTTCCTTCACGGTGGGAAGTCCCGAACCGTTCAGCCGTGCGGCCAGGGCAGGCGTGAAGGTCGCTGGCATATGTTGCACGATCACGGTGGGCGGGCAGGCGGCTGGATAGCCTTGGAGCAATTGGATAAGCGCCTCGACGCCGCCCGTCGACGAGCCAACCGCAACCATGCGCCCATTGCCAATGAAATCCTCGGGCGGGAGTGGCCTTGCGACCGCAACGGGCCGCCGCCTGCGGCGACCGGCCTGCTTGACGATTTCCGCAAGCGTTCCATCGTCGGTGCACAGGATTTCGCGCATCCCGCCGGATGGCTTGCCGTAACAGTCGACGGCGCCAAGCTCGAGTGCGCGCACCGTTGCCTCAGCGCCTTTCTGAGTGAGGGTGGATACCATCACCACGGGCATCGGCCGCAACTTCATGATCTTCTCGAGAAAATCGAGCCCGTTCATATGCGGCATCTCAATGTCGAGCGTGATCACGTCGGGATCGAGTTCCTTGATCATCTGACGCGCCATCGGGGCGTCGTGCGCAGTGCCGATCACCTCCACGTCCGGATCGCGGCTCAACAGCGTCGAGATGAGTGCTCGCATCGTGGGCGAGTCATCGACGATCAGGGCACGAACGCTCACTGGCCGACCTTCCGGAAAATCGTTTGCCCCGCCGAGATCAGCCGACCGTTCAACGACGGCGGAACCCGCTCGCTATGGCCGATGTAGAGATAGCCGCCGTCATGCAGATGATCTGCGAAACGGCCGATCAGCGTTTCTTTGGTGGGTTCGTCGAAATAGATCATCACGTTGCGGCAGAAGATCACGTCGAACCTATTCTTGATCGGCCACGCGTCGAGCAGGTTGAGGCGCCGAAACCGGACGAGTTCGCGTACCTGCGGCGCGATCACCAGCTTGCTTCCCTCGATCCGTGTCCACAGCTCGGATAGCGCTGATGGGATATCGTCGGCCGCGTTTGCGGGATATTCGCCCCGGATCGCGGCATCGAGCACATGCTGCGCCAGATCCGTGGCGAGTGTTGCCATGTCGCCGCTGGCGATCTGGCGCAGGAACTGCTTGTCGCACCCCAGCATAGTCATCATGAGCGAGTAGACTTCCTCCCCGCTCGATGACCCGGCCGACCACATTCTGACGCGCTGCTTCGCCTGCAGCTTCTCGATCAGATGCGGACGGACCTGCCGCTCGAAATGCGTGAAATGATGATCCTCGCGGAAGAAGCGGGTGTGGTTTGTGGTAAGAGCCTCGATAGCGATGCGCCGCTCTGCAGAATCGGTGCGGATCAGCTCCACATAATTAGCGAATACACGCATGTCTCTGGCACGTAAGAGCTTGGTAAAGCGAGAAAAGATGAGCATCGCCTTTTCCCGCGTCATGACGATCCCGGCATGCGCATAGATGAGCGAGGCGATCGTCTCGAAATCGGCCTGAGTATAGGTGAATTCGCCGGTGCCTGGGAATTCAGCCGAGCCGGAGACTTTGCCGGAATTGAACGCGAGTGGCGTCATGCGGCATGACGCCATTGGCCGCGGACGTTGGTCAGGCCCTCGACATCGAGAATGAGCGCGACCCTGCCGTCGCCAAGGATGGTCGCGCCCGAAATGCCGGCGACTGGCCGGTAATTGCTCTCGAGGCTCTTGATGACGACCTGGCGCTGATCGAGGATCGAGTCCACCATCACGACGCTCTGACCATTTTCTTCGGAGTCGACGACGATCAGGACCGCCTTCGTCGGATCATTCTGTGCGCCTTGCACGCCGAGCCGCTGGCCGATCGGTGTGATCGGCAGGAAGGCGCCACGCACATTGAGCATCTGCCGGCCGTTGCCCATCGAGGTTATCTCATCGGCCTGCGGGCGCAGGCTTTCAACGATGTGAGTCAGCGGGATGACGTAGGTTTCCGCACCAACCGAGACGATCATGCCGTCCAAGATCGCGAGCGTCAGCGGCAGCGCCAGCGTGAAGATTGAGCCATGGCCCGGGCGTGACTGAATGCTGATCCGCCCGCCGAGCGCTTCGACATTTTTGCGGACGACATCCATGCCGACGCCGCGGCCCGAGATGTTTGAAACCGTTTCCGCAGTCGAAAAGCCAGGCGCAAAGATCAGATTGTCGATCTCTTCGTCTGCCAGCTGTGTTTCGGCGGTTATGAGGCCGCGCTCGATCGCCTTGGTGCGGACGCGTTCGCGGTTGATGCCGCCGCCGTCATCGGACACGCAGATCAGAATGCGGCCGCCGCGGTGTTCAGCCGAGAGCTTGACCACGCCTTGGGCGGGCTTGCCTGCTGCGAGACGTGCTTCCGTCGATTCGAGCCCATGATCGATGGCATTGCGAATGAGATGCGTCAGCGGTTCGCCGATCCGCTCGACGACCGTCTTGTCGAGCTCCGTCATCTCGCCTTCGATGTCGAGCCGGACCTGCTTGCCGGTCTCGCCCTCCAGCTCGCGCACGATGCGCGGCACGCGGCTGAAGACCGATTTGATCGGTTGCGCGCGGATCGACATCGCGCTGTCTTGCAGCTCGCGGGTGAGCTGGTCGAGATCGGCAAGCTCGGCCATCGCGGCGAGGCCGTTGGATGACAATTGCTGCGCGAGCATCGCTTGGGTGATGACCAGCTCGCCGACAAGATTCACCAATCGATCCAGCTTCTCCAGATCAACGCGGATCGTCTGCCCGCCCGCAATGGTTTGCGCGGCTGCAGGCGCGGCAGCAGCAGGAGCGGCAGCCGCTGGTGCGGGATCGGGTTCTGGCGGCCTGGCTTGCGCGGTTGGCGTCGGAGTCGATTTGACCGAAACGAGCGGAGCGAGGCGCGGGGTCTCCGCGGGTTCGATAGAAGCCGCAGCTTCACTCGGCTGCTCGGACCGAACGACATCAAGGTCGCAGCTGTCCAGCACAAAATCGAAAATCTCGCGCACATCGCTTTCGTTGACGCGCAAAGGCACCGCAAAGGTCCAGGCGAGATAGGCACCGTCCACGTCGAAACTGTCCAGCGTCGGAACCGCGGAGACATCGGTTTCCACGAATTGGGCACCAAGCTCCATCAGCTCGCGGATCAGCAGCATCGGTTCGCCGCCATTTGCGAGAGCGCCTTTTCCGGGCCGCACCTTGAGCGTCCATGTGCCCGATTCGTCCGCTACCGGCGTGGCTTCCGCCTCGTTGAGCGTACTCATCAGATCGTCGAAACTGAAATCGAGCCCGGGGACCGTGCTTTGCTCAGGTTCGGAGGCCGAAGCGTCGCTGGCGCTCCCGGTTATCGTAACTTCGCCTTTCGCCGTGGATTCGAGCAGGGTCAGCACCGCACCATCGTCTGGTGTGTCCGCCTCGCCGCGGATCGCGGCAATATGATCGGACAGCATGTCGAACGCGCGCAGGAGCACCGCAATCAACGAGGGCGTGAGCGGCAAGGTCCCCTCGCGGGCAAGATCCAGCACCGTCTCATATTTATGCGTGAAGGCCTGCAACGCGTTGAAGCCAAAGGCGCCTGCACCGCCCTTGATCGAATGGACCGCGCGGAAGATGGTGTTGATCGTCTCACCGTCCTGTTGCCCGTTTTGGAAGGCGATGAGGCCCCCTTCGGCAGCGGCAAGACCTTCCTCGCACTCAAGGAAGAAAATCTGCTGGATTTCGTCGAACTGCACGATGTGTCTCCGCCGCTCAGATGGCCGCCGGTGCAGGGAAGAGGTGGCTGGAAAGGCCGGTGAGGGCCGCAGCGTCGCTGATCGCCACGCTCGGCTTGATGATCCCGAATACTATCCCAGCGGATTGGGCGCTTTTATGCGCGCTGAGCAGGAGTTGAAGCCCGGCCTGGCCGATGCGATCGACATTCGCCGCATCGACGAGGATCTCTTCGCCTGATTGGATCGCAGTGCGAAGCTCTCCCGTCAAAGCTTCGACTGCCGAGCGATCCAACGTCGCTGGAAGATTAATCTGCACGACCCATCTCCTGCTCGTCTTAGGTTGGCGCGACCAGGTCAATTTCTGGTCACGATGTGGCGGGCCGCCAGATCAGAACTCGGTCCAGTCCTCGTCAGGCTGTTGCGCAAGCGCGAGATTTCCGAGTGCGCGGGGCGCTGGCGCGTGGACCGGGCGGGCCGGTGGCTGGCTGTTGCGCCGCGAAACGGTGCGCCCCGAAGTTTGTTCGCCGAGGTTGAACTGATCGACGAGGGTGGCGAGGCGGTTGGCTTCGTCGGCAAGGCTGCGCGCGGCCGCGGTGGATTGCTCGACCATGGCTGCGTTCTGCTGGGTCATCTTGTCCATGTCGTTGACGACGGTGTTGACCTGGCTGATCGCGCCGGCCTGCTCCTGCGCGCCATGCGCGATCTGCTGGATCATCCCGGCGGTGTCCGCGACCTTTGTCGTGATCCGGTCGAGCGCATCGCCGGTGCGGCTGACCAGCTTCACGCCCGTATCGACCTGCTGGGTCGAGACGTTGATCAGCTCCTTGATGTCCTTGGCGGCATCGGCCGAACGCTGGGCGAGGGCACGTACCTCGCTGGCGACCACCGCAAAGCCCTTGCCGGCATCCCCGGCGCGAGCCGCCTCGACGCCCGCATTGAGCGCGAGCAGGTTGGTCTGGAAGGCGATGCCGTCGATCACCGAGATGATCTGGGCGATCTGCTGGGCTGATTTCTCGATGCCGCCCATCGCCTCGACCGCTTCGCGGGCAACCCGACCGCCCTCTTGTGCATCTGCCTGCGCCTGCGCCACTGCTTGGCTGACATCGCCGGCGCTCTTGGCGGTATCGCGGACCGAAGAGGTTACCTGATCCATCGCTGCCGCCGTCTCCTCGAGCGAGGCCGCTTGCTGCTCGGTCCTGCGCGACAGATCATCCGACGCTGTCGAGATTTCCGTGGAGCCGGTGCGGATCGCTTCGGCAGCTTCGGCAACCGAGCCTATCGCTGACGCGAGCGCATCGCTGGTGGCGTTGAAATTGTCCCGAAGCTGTTCATATTCAGGTGGGAAGGCCGCGTTGATCCGGCACGAGAGATTTCCGGAGGCAAGCTGCTGAAGCCCCGCGGCAAGCGCATCGACGATGATCTGTTGGCTTTCCTGGTTTTTGCGCACTTCCGTTTCCGCTGCGATTCGAGCAACCGCGGCATCCCGGAAGCTGTGCATGGCGCGCGTCATTCGGCCGACACAGTCATTATAATCGGTAAAAAGGATTTCGCTGTCGAGATTACCCGCAGCCAGCCCCTCCATGCGAACGACGGTCGTGACATAGGGATCCGCGATGGCCTTGCGGAAGAAAATCGCCGCCAGGACACCAACTATGGTGCAGGTAATGAAAATGGTCGAAGCGGTTGCGAAGGTTCTATCGAACGCCGCCTGCAACCGCGGCGTCATACTATCCTCCACCGCACTTGAAAGATGCGAATGGAGCCAGAATGCCGTCGCCATGCAGAGCATAATAATCCCTGCCATGAAGCCGAAGGCTATGGTCAGCTTACGCCGGATCGGTGGATATTTACGGTACCAATGCATCATCTCGAACGACCCCTTTTGTAGTTGCAGGGCTTGCAATGCAGAACCTGCTTAGCTCCAGCTTAAGATAAATGGGTTCCGGATTGGTTAATTCCGGTTGGCCCACGTCGGATCGAACCATCGTCCGATCCTTGCATCGAAGTTCGGAAAAATGGCGTAGCCAGTCTGTCTCAAACGCTGCTCATCCTCAGCCCTCTCACATTTTCTCATCCGTGGGGTTTTCGCAGAAATAGAATACGAAAATTTACCCAAACATGGTTCCAGACTCGTTAACCATGCGAAATGAGTTTTTTGCCTGTACGTCGGCGTTCCGCGCGGATTGCAAAGCGCGGGAACTCATTGTTGCGGGAGCCCGATCGCGGATCAGGCGCGGGCTCTTTAACTGGTGAGAAAAAGCCGTTAATGCGCGCGAGATGTCCAGCAAGCCCCGCACGCTCTATGAAAAAATTTGGGATGCGCATGTCGTCGACAGGCGGGATGACGGCACCTGCCTGATCTACATTGATCGTCACCTTGTGCATGAAGTGACGAGCCCGCAGGCTTTTGAAGGCCTTCGCGTGGCGGGGCGCAAGGTACGTCGCCCGGATCTCACCCTGGCTGTTCCCGATCATAATCTGCCGACTACCCCCAGGGTCGGCGCGGAAGGCAGGCGTTTGCCGATTGCGGATCAGGAATCGGCGCAGCAACTCGCCGCGCTGGAGCGAAACGCGCCCGAATTCGGCATTCGCTACATCGATGCGATCGCGCCTGAACAGGGCATCGTGCACGTCGTCGGGCCTGAGCAGGGGTTTTCTCTCCCGGGCACGACGATCGTCTGCGGGGACAGCCATACGTCCGCGCATGGCGGGCTTGGGGCGCTGGCGTTCGGCATCGGCACGTCCGAAGTGGAACATGTGCTGGCGACGCAGACCTTGCTGCTCAAACAGTCCAAGACGATGGAAATTCGGGTCGATGGCACGCTCGGCTTCGGCGTTTCGCCTAAGGATGTGGTGCTCGCGATCATCGGCAAGATCGGCGCCGCGGGCGGCACCGGCTATGTCATCGAATATACTGGTGATGTGATCCGCGCGATGTCGGTCGAAGGTCGGTTGACCGTTTCCAACATGTCGATCGAGGGCGGCGCGCGCGCCGGCCTGATCGCTCCCGACGAAACGGTCTACAGCTATTTGAAAGGCCGCCCCATGGCCCCGCAAGGCGAAGACTGGGAAAAAGCCGTTGCATGGTGGAAGACGCTGCCGACAGACCCCGGCGCGCGGTATGACGCGGTTGTGACCCTGAACGGCGCCGATATTGCGCCGAACCTCACCTGGGGCACCAGCCCCGAGGATGTGGTCGCGATCACCGGCTCCGTACCCGATCCGATGAGCTTCGCGGATCCTGCCAAGCAGGAAGCGGCGCGCAAATCGCTTGATTATATGGGCTTGGTACCCGGTACTCGCATGCAGGACGTGCCCGTCGAGCACATCTTCATCGGCTCCTGCACGAACAGCAGGATCGAGGATCTGCGTGCGGCTGCCGAGGTGGTCCGGGGGCGCAAGGTAGCTGACGGCATCCGTCAGGCGCTGGTCGTGCCCGGTTCGGGGCTGGTGAAGCGGCAGGCCGAGCGCGAAGGCCTGGATCGGATCTTCACCGAAGCCGGCTTCGAATGGCGGGAGCCGGGCTGCTCGATGTGCCTGGCGATGAACCCGGACAAGGTGCCGGCGGGCGAGCGGTGCGCTTCCACCTCTAACCGCAACTTCGTCGGCCGGCAGGGGCCGGGTGCGCGGACGCACCTCGTTTCACCGGCAATGGCGGCGGCAGCCGCGGTGACAGGCCGCTTCAGCGATGTGCGCGAACTGATGGGAGGACGCTGATGGACCCGATCAAACAGGTTCACGGCCGCGCCTATCCGCTCGGCCGTAAGAATGTCGACACCGACGTGATCATTCCGGCGCATTATCTGAAAACGATCACCCGCAAGGGTCTGGGGAAGGGCGCATTCGAGACGATCCGGGCCGAGCCAGGCAATGTTTTCGACGATCCCGCCTACCGGCATTCCCCGATTATCATCGCCGGTGACAATTTTGGCTGCGGGTCGAGTCGCGAGCATGCCGCCTGGGCGCTCAACGATCTGGGCGTGACAGCCGTCATCGCACCCAGCTTTTCCGACATCTTTTCAGGCAACGCATTCAAGAACGGTATCCTGACGGTGGTGTTGCCGCAGGCTGCGGTCGATCGGCTGCTTGAAGTGGCGAAGACCGATCCGATCACGATCGATCTTGAGACCTGCACCGTCACTACCCCCTTTCAGGACCGCTTCACCTTTGAGATGGACCCGTTTCGGCGGGACTGCTTGCTTGATGGGACGGATGAGATCGGCCTCACGCTGGCCGCGAACCACAAGATAGAAGTTTACGAAAACAAGATCGCCTCCGATCGTCCCTGGCTCGCTGCTTGAAATGGGCGCCTGAACGCGTTGCAACCTCGACGGTAGCTTCTTATCTTCCACGAAGAAGCGGAAAGGGATGACGATGACGACTTTCGACGATCGTGAGCGCGCATTCGAAAGTAAGTTCGCCCATGATCAGGAGATGCTTTTCCGCATCACGGCGCGCCGAAACCGACTGATCGGTGAGTGGGCCGCAAAGCTCATGGGCTTGAATGCCGCTGAGACCGACGCTTATGCCAAGGCCGTCGTGCAGGCCGATTTCGAAGAGTCGGGCGATGACGATATCGTGCGCAAGCTGCTTGGCGATCTCATTTCCGCCAATGTCGATATCGACGAGAGCCGCATTCGCGGCGCGCTGGACGACAAGCTGATCGAAGCGCGGCGGCAGCTGCTCGAAGCGAAATAGGTTTATCCAGATGCCGATGCAGGCCGAAGAGATTGAAACGATGATCCGCCAGGCAATTCCGGATGCGCGGGTGGAGATCACCGATCTCGCCGGAGACGGCGATCATTATGCGGCGCGGGTGGTATCGGAAAGCTTCCGCGGAATACCGCGCGTGCGCCAGCATCAACGTGTCTATGAAGCGCTCGGCGGGAAAATGGGTGGGGTGCTGCACGCGCTCCAGCTGACGACCAGTGCGCCCGATTGAGGAGTTTGTAATGACTGACGATGTGCACGCACGGATCGAGGAAACGGTGAAGGCAGCGGACGTGCTGCTGTTCATGAAGGGGACGCCGCTTTTTCCCCAATGCGGCTTCTCGAGCCGGGCGATCGCGATCCTCGATCATCTCGGCGTCGAATATGCCACCGTGGATGTCCTGCAGGATCAGGCGATCCGCCAGGGCATCAAGAGCTTCTCGGATTGGCCGACCATTCCGCAGCTCTATGTCAAAGGCGAGTTCATTGGCGGATCGGACATCATGATGGAGATGTACGAAACCGGCGAACTGGCCGAGTTGATGGCGGAAAAGGGCGTCGCCGCGGCCAATTGAAGTCGGTTGGAGACTGTTTCCGGGTGGCGGCGGTCGAGGTTGGTTTAACCGGACCGCCGCCGGGACGGAACAAGGGAACAGCTCTATCTTTGCAGATGCCGTGCCAAAACCGTCCAAAGGCAAAAAAGCTAGGAAGATGATGGTTTCGCTGCAATTAAGCACTGCTGCGACTGTAAACCCTACCGACAGCGAACAATCGCGATATCAGGATGTTGGCTGAACATGAGTGAACCGCGCCCAGATCGTGTCGTGAAGCTCCATCCGCTGGTGCGGCGGGTGCTCGCGGACAATCCTTCGCCGTTCACCTATTGGGGCACGCAGACCTATATCGTGGGGGACGATAACGGGGTCGCCGTGATCGATCCCGGTCCCGATCTGGAACCGCATGTCGATGCCATCGTCGAAGCGATTGGCGGCGCGCCGGTTGTCGCGCTTGTCTGCACCCACACGCATCGCGATCACAGCCCCGCCACCCGCGCGCTCAAGCAGCGCACGGCGGCGCCGATCATCGGCTGTGCGCCGTTGGCGCTCGATGACAGCGGCCCCCGCGCCGATGCGGCGTTCGATGTCGAATATACGCCCGATCGGGTGCTCGGCGACGGAGAGGCTATTGGAGGAAAAGGATGGACGCTCAGGGCCGTTGCGACCCCTGGTCATACCTCGAACCATCTCTGCTTTGAGCTGCCTCAAGCTGCCGCTCTTTTCACCGGCGATCATGTCATGGGCTGGTCGACCACGGTGGTGTCGCCGCCGGACGGCGACATGGCCGCCTATATGGCGAGCCTCGATCTGCTGATGCAGCGCGACGACGCGATCTATTACCCCGCGCATGGCGATCCGATCGAGCAGCCGCAGCGGTTCGTCCGCGGGCTTGCCGGCCATCGCAAGCATCGCGAGGGCCAGATCCTGCGTCTGCTGGACGAGGGCGAGCGCGTGATCCCGAATCTCGTTGAAAAAATGTATGTCGGCGTCGATCCGAAGCTGCATCCCGCCGCCGGGCGCTCGGTGCTGGCGCATCTGATCGACCTGGAGGCAAGGGGAGTGGTTGTTCGTTTGGGAGACGACTGGCGTCGCGCCGCCTGACCGCCTACATATCGACTATGAATATCGCCACGCCAAGCTTAGCCGGACTTGATTTGAAAGCCGAGATCGATCGCCTGCGCAAGGAGCGCAACGCCGTCATCCTCGCCCATTATTATCAGGCGCCGGAGATTCAGGACCTCGCCGATTTCGTCGGCGACAGCCTCGATCTTTCACGCAAGGCGGCAGCCACCGATGCTGACGTGATCGCCTTTTGCGGCGTTCGCTTCATGGCCGAAGTCGCCAAGATTCTCTCGCCGCAAAAAACGGTGATCCTGCCCGACATGGATGCCGGCTGCTCGCTCGAGGACAGTTGCCCGCCCGCGCAGTTCAAGGCGTTTCGGGAGGCGCACCCCGATCATATCGCGCTGACCTACATCAACTGCTCGGCGGCGGTGAAGGCGCTGTCGGATATCATCGTCACCAGCTCTTCGGCTGAGACGATCCTCAACCAGATCCCGATGGATCAGAAGATCATCTTCGGCCCCGACCGCAATCTCGGCGCCTATTTCAACCGCAAGACCGGCCGCGACATGCTGCTCTGGCCGGGCGCCTGCATCGTCCATGAGGCATTCAGCGAAACCGAACTGCTGAAGCTCAAGGCGCAGCATCCCGATGCGCCCATCGCCGCGCATCCCGAATGCCCGCCGTTCATCCTCGATCATGCGGATCATGTCGGCTCGACCCGCGCAATTCTGGAATATGCGCTGGCCAGCCCCGCCGAGACGATCATCGTCGCCACCGAGCCGCACATCATCCACCAGATGGAAAAGGCGGCACCGCACAAGCATTTCATCGGTGCGCCGGGCGCGGATGGCAACTGCAATTGCAACATGTGCCCCTATATGGCGCTCAACACGCTGGAGAAGCTCTACATCTCATTGCGTGACTTGACGCCGCGCATTGAACTGGATGAGCAGCTTCGTCTCGCTGCAAAGCAACCACTCGACCGCATGCTGGAGATGGCATCGGCTTCGGTTGGCAAGGGCGACGTAGGCAAACCCAAGTTTTCAGGCGATTGATATATGGATACATAGCCGCAATAAGTCTGCCTGAATAAAATGCCGTAAGATGAGGTGGATAGAACCTGATCGTATGCAGTCTTGCAAATCAAGCCTGCTTGACAAGGGTCGGGGGCGACTGTTACCCATATGTTGGAATAACTCTCGGCGTTTTGGGAGTTTCGGGTGGCAGATATAATCATCTAAAATTGAAGCATTAAACGAACGCATATCCAAAGGATTGCTCTATGGCTTCAAAGCGCGCTTTGACTGCATACCCTTTGGTCTCCATATTCATATTCGCGGTTCTTGCTGCGCAGATAGTATCCGGTTTCCGCCGCACCTATCAATGGTGGCCGTTTCTATCCTATCCCATGTATGCGTCGTCGCACTTCGATCAGGAGCGGATCGACGTGTCCTATAGCATCTACGCAGTCACTCCTGACGGAACGCGCCATTATCTGGATCCGGATATGGATCTTGGGATTGGTTTTTGGCGATATGGCCGGCTTGCTCGGCAGTTGGGCGTCAATCATCTGAAATCCAACGCTCATTCTCTCGAGGAGATCAGGTCACGCTACCCAAATCTTTTGAGAGTGGAAGTCGAAGACTATCCTATGATGATCACGCGTGACGGACCCAAAGCCGCGCCCAGGCTGGTCACGAACATCATTCCCCGCGATGCCATTGACGAGGCTGTGAAATGACATTGCGTGGGGTGATCGAACGTTGGGATCGCTACTGGTTTCCAAACGCTCCCTTGCTTGATCTCGCGATGTTACGAATCATTGCTGTGGGAGCCCAGCTCGGCTTGATGCTGCTGGACCCGCGATATCAACTATTCCGCCTGACCGAGGCAACAAAACTATTAGATAGCTATTACAAGCCTCTCCCCTTCTTGCGTCCAATCGTCTTTGCGCTAGGCGGTCACAAGATTACAGCCCATGAAATACAGGGGCTATACATATTGGCTCTCATCTTTGGATTTTGCGCACTGATTGGATTGTTCAGCCGCTACGCGATGTTTTTATTCGCGTTCAGCTACGCGATTATCCAGCTCTGGCTTCTGTCGTTTGGTGATATTCATCACCCTGAAGCAGCAATGACTGTGGCCCTCATCTTCTTGGCGCTCTCGCCGTCAGGGGCCGTTTTGTCAGTCGACGCGATGCTTCGCAAGCAGCAGAGTCTGAAGGAGCAGTTGCTCGCAACCGACCACCTGGCAAAATGGCCAATCCTGCTGCTGCAGTGGTTTTTCGGCCTGATGTATATTTCTGCGTTCTGGGCCAAGCTGTGGGTTGGTAATTTCCATTGGGCGAACGGTTTTACGCTGCAATATTATCTCGCAGAAGACGGCATGCGGTGGCACTCCCTCTTAGGTGTTTGGATGAGCCAATATTACTGGTTGAGTCTGTTCGGTCAGTGGGCGGTCCTTTTGTTTCAGGCTACGTTTTTTCTTTCGCTTCTTTTTCCCAGATTGAAATGGTTTTATGTGCCTATCGGCATGGCGATGCATATTGGCATCTATTTGATGTTCAAAGCTCCATTTTTTCAGTGGGTTGCGCTATATTTTGTATTCATTCCGTGGACGGCCGTATTTGTTTTCCTTGGTTGGCTTCCCGCCGATCAAGCGCGTCGATCACAGCTTATAAGAGCAAGCGCTGCCTAAATGCCGTCTGATTCAACGGCTGTACAAAAGCGCTCCTAAAAGTGCGCGAGTATGGGCGGCCGGTGCAGCGATATGAAGTTCGCTGGCGAGCGGAGTTGGGCCGCCTTAGTTGTTGGCGCAGGTCGAAGCGCCCCCAAAGTCAAGATCCAGACATTGTCCGTCGACCTCGCCGGGCTTGAGCGGCAGCCCGATCAAGGCTGCCAACGTCGGCATGATGTCGACGGTGCGCACGCTGTTCGGTTGCTCGAAGCCCTGAACCCCGTGCCACCAGAACAGGATCGGCACGCGCCGGTCATAGTCCCAGGCGGAGCCGTGGGTGGCGATATAGGGTTTGGAAAGATCGCCGATCGGAGTGACTCTCGGCTTGAGTAGCACGACCAGATCGCCCGAGCGGCCTTTGGCAAAGCTTGCGGCTGCCCGTTCGCGTAGCGTCCAGAGTTCGGGTGGCGAGGAAGGGCGCGTGACCCCCTGCAATTCATCATCTGTGAAGACTGCCGCCACCTGGGGCCTTGCCTGCAGCCAGGTCTTGGCGTCGCCGAGCAGCTTGTCGCGTTCCGATTGGGCAACCTCCGCTGTAAGGTAAAGATCGCCGCTGATATCGCCCGCCAGCGCGGGCTTGTCCGCATGGCCCAAGGCGGCGTTGAGCGCGGACAGGCTGAGCCCGGCGTCGATACGCTGATCGTCCACGATCGCCCGGCTGCGATTGCGTTCGGGAATATCATGCCCGCCATGGTCCGCGCTCAACATGATGGCATAGGCGATGCCGCTGCGGTCCAGGCGATCCAAGAAGCGCCCAAGCGCCTGATCCAGCGCGAGCAACTGGTTGCACATTTCGGGCCCCTCGGTGCCGAAGCTGTGGCCGACATAATCAGTGACCGAAAGGCCGACCGCGATCAGATCGGTCGTGGGTCCACGCCCGAGCCTTTGCGATTCGACGATCCCCGCAGCGATATCGAGCGTGGCCTGATCCAGCTCGGCGCGAATATTGAAATGATCGGCATCACCCGCGGCAAGTGGAGGCGGCGCAATGCCGACGCTGCGCTCGGACGTGATTGCCACGGGCTGCACGCGCGCCTTGCAAAGCAGCGGCAGGAAGGGCGATGGCAGGCCGGCGCTGATCATGGCACTGGTTCGCGCATTGATGGTGCCGATCAGCTCGGGCGTCTCGCGGCCCGCAAAACTGGCGAATGCCTTGCCGTTCCACCACCAGATGCCGTCGGCGCTATGCCCGCCCATCATGATGGCTGCGCGATCCTTGCCGGCAACCGACCAGATTCGCGCCTGCGGATTGGCGGCCTTCATGCGATCGCCTAGCGTGGGGACGCGCAGGTGTATCGGTGAGACGCTATAATTCTTGGAGGTGCTGCCCGCCGCCGCCTCGTCCTCCGCGCAGTAGATGCGCTTGTCGGCACGGCCAGCGCTCATGTCCATCCAGTTGTTGGCGATGATCCCGGTGCGTGCGGGATAGTCGCCGGTCAGCAAGGTGGCATGGCCCGGGCAGGTTTCGGTGGCGGCATGCGCATGATAGCCGGCAGGAAAGATCACGCCCTCTTGCAGCCGCTTGAGGCCACCGGAAAATTGCCCGCGATATTCGTTGAAGAGATCTGCGGAAAATTGATCGACCGAGATGGCCACGATCAGCTTGGGCCGCGGCGGCGCGGCGATGGCCGGCAGCGCAAGCGCCAGCGCGCAGAGGAGTGAGAACAAAGCCTTCATGATACTTCCCCTGGATGCGCTGAACCGCCGTCATGCTATAGCGCGGGCGCATTTGGATTGGGACTCGCGATGCGGTTGCTTCATTGCATCTTGATGATGTGCCTGTTGCTGTTCGGCGCTGCCCAAGCGCCGGCGGCGGCGACTCATATTCATGCCGCGCTGCTCGCCGAAAGCGGTACGCCCGCGCCTGGCGCCAGCATCACTATCGCGCTGGCGATGACGCCGGATCCTGGCTGGCATGGCTATTGGCAGAATCCTGGCGATGCCGGTGTCGAGATGCGGCTGAATTGGACGCTGCCGCCGGGCGCGACCGTATCGCCGCTATCTTATCCCGTGCCTCAGCGGCTCACTATCGCCGGATTGATGAACTATGTTTATGAGGGGCCATACGCGCATCTCGGCACGCTCACGATTCCGGCGAACTTGACGCCCGGCACGCGGCTGCCGATCCGCGTCGAGGCCGAATGGCTGGCATGCACCGATCAGATCTGCGTGCCCGAACGCGACACGCTGGCGATCGGCCTGGTGGTGGGCGACGGCACGATCGCGCCCGCCGAGCGGGTGCGGTTCGACGAGTGGCGCGCGGCATTGCCGAAGCCGCTGGGCAGCACTGCACATGTCGTCACGGAAAATGGGAAAGTACGGATCGCCGTCCCATTTCCGAAGACCATGGCGGTCGTGGATCCTTATTTCTATCCCTTCACCAGGAATGCCGTTGCCTATGCGGCGCCCCAGCAGATCAGCCGCAATGGCGACAATCTGATCATCGAGGTCGCGCCCGGCGCCAATCCGGCGAAGACGCTCGATGGCGTGCTCGCGATCGGCCCCAATAATGGGCTTTCCGTCCATGCGGTACCGGGTCAGGTGCCGCCGATGGGTGAACCGATCGGCGCCAGCGGTGCGGCTGCCGTCAAGCCGGGCATAGGCGCCGTGCTCGCCAGTTTCGGCGCAGCCCTGCTCGGCGGGCTGCTGCTCAACATCATGCCGTGCGTCTTTCCCATTCTGAGCCTCAAGGCGATGAGTCTGGTACGGGCCGGGGAGGACGAACGGCATGCGCGGCGGGAAGCGGTCGCCTACGCCACCGGCGTGATTCTGGTCTGCCTGCTGCTGGGGGCTACGCTGCTCGGTCTGCGCGCGGGCGGCGCGGCGTTGGGTTGGGCGTTCCAGCTTCAGGATCCGCGTGTGATCCTGATTCTGATGTTGCTGGTGGGCGCGATCGGGTTCAACCTTGCCGGGCTGTTCGAGCTGCCGATGCTGGCGGCCGGCGAGGGGCTGGCGCGGTCGGGGGGCGTTGCCGGGGCGTTCTGGACCGGCGCACTCGCGGCCTTCATCGCCACCCCTTGCACCGGCCCGTTCATGGCCGGGGCGCTGGGCGCGGCGCTCGTGCTCCCGGCAGTGCCCGCAATGGCGATCTTCTTCGGGCTTGGATTCGGGCTGGCTTTGCCGTTCCTGTTGCTGGGCTTCGTGCCCCCGCTGCGGAGGATGCTGCCAAGGCCTGGCCGGTGGATGGGAACCTTTCGCCGCATTCTCTCGCTGCCGATGTTCGTGACCGCGATCGGACTTGCCTGGATTCTCGGGCGGCAGGCCGGCGCCAATGCGATGACGCTGGGCCTGGCGGCACTGCTGCTGCTGGCAGCGGGATTGTGGTGGACCGGACGCCGACAGGCGAGCGGCAAAGCTGCCGCATGGGCGCCGAGCCTCGCCGCCGTCGCGATTGCGCTGGCGGCGGTGCTGGTCATCCCGAAACCTTCGGCTCAAGTAGCGGCGCCGGCAAGCCACGAAGCGGAACCGTTTGACGAGGCACAGCTGACTTCGCTTCGTAACCAGGGACGACCGGTGTTCCTGTATTTCACCGCCGACTGGTGCCTTACTTGCAAGGTCAACGAAAAGGCGGCGATCGAGCGTGGCGAAGTGAAATCGGCGTTTCGCAAGGCAGGCGTGGTGACGATGATGGGGGATTGGACGCGCGGCGATCCCGCGATCAGCCGTTTCCTGGCGGAGCACGGACGATCCGGCGTACCCCTCTATCTCTTCTACCCGGCAGGCGGTGCGGAACCGAGGGAGTTGCCGCAGATCCTGACGCCCGCACTGCTCAAGGCTCTGCCCCAGCTAAACGGCCGGGGCTGAACGTCGTGCCTGCTCAGCCCTTGCGGGGGTGAACCTTATCGCGCTGGACGATCTTGGTATGCGTGGCCTTGTGCGCCTTGTGTGCAGGCGCCTTTGTGCTCTCAATGCATTTGTCCTTCACCGTCGCTGAGCATGGCGGATATTGCGCGGTATCCGCCGGCGCCGAAGGCTCCTGGGCGATTGCAGTGCCGGCGAGCAGCAGTGGGGCCATCGAAAGCATGATCTTGGTCAGCATGGCAGTTTCCTCCTGCAAGACACCTCGGACAGTCTAGCCGTGACTGGATCGAGGCAGCCTGCTTTTCCGCGCATCTATATGTATGTCTGCTTAATGCGCAGTGAGCGTTGCGAGCATAGTGCTGATCCAGCGAAATATTTTCGCTTTTCTCGCGGATGTCCTGATCGGCCGCGAAAATACACTTTATACGGCCGCTGCATAAGGAGGCCCGACAGGCCTTAGCGGGCCGTCCACGCCCTGACCCCGCCGACCCATGTTTCCAGCAGGCGTGCCTGTGCTGCCTGGGCGGGGGGCAGGGCGATCACGTCGCGATCGAAGAGGAGGAAGTCGGCAAAGGCGCCGACGGTAAGCGTGCCGATTTTATTCTCGGCGAAGGCAGCTTTCGCCGCATCGCGAGTGCGGGCGGGCAGGTAGGTCGCGAGATTGGCGAGACCGTCATCGACCGGAGTTATGGCCAATGTTCCGGTGCGCGAGAGCCGGTCGGAAAGCCCGGCAGGAAACACGCGCGCTTGCAGGCGCCAGCGGCGATCGCCCTTGTAGGTTTCGGCAACTTCTTCGATCGCAGCGAGGCTGTGTTCCAGCGCGGTTTCGTCGGCCGGCTCCGCGGCGATCTGGAATCCGTCCATCGCCCCGCGGCTCATGAGATTGCGAACCTTGGCGTCATCGAACGGAGGCTGGTCGGTTACGGTCAGCCCGGCCATGCGCAAGCGGCCGTCGTACAGCCACTGAGTGGGCCGGTTGCCGGCAACACTCGTCATCGTCTCGACATCGCCGGCATAGCTCAGGATGCGGATGCGCAGATTGCCGGCATCACCGGAACGCCGATAGACGTTCCAGTCCGTAGTCGTGGTGGCGAGATCGGTGACGGTGGTAATGCCGCGCTGAAGATATTTCGGCTGGATCAGCGCAAAAGCGGCGTCACGCTCGCGCGGCTGGATCGGCCGGCCATCCATGTTCGGATCGCGCGCGAGGCCAGCGAGCGCGGCCTGCATCAAGTGCTCGCTCGGATCGATCAGCCCGGGAATCATCGTCTTGCCGCCTGCATCGAGCCGAAAATCGAGCGTCTTGGGTGCCTTGTCGTTGTGGTCGAGCAATTTGGCGACGGTGCCGTCCTTCGCGATCAGCAAGCCCGCGAAACGCTGAAGCCTGCCTTTCGCATCATAGGTGTAACCGTTCACATTCTCGATCAAACCATCGGCGCAGGCCGGTGCTGCCAGAAACAGGGCGGAGATGGCGGCAATGGGCGTCTTGAAAGTGGGTTTCACTTGGGCAGGCGCTTGACGAGCGTGGACATGTCCTTTTGGCCCAGCCCCAGCGCTTGCACGTCCGCGTAAAACTGGTCGATCAGCGCGGTCATTGGGAGCGTGGCGCCATTGCTGCGCGCCTCCTCGATCGCGAGCCCCAGGTCCTTGCGCAGCCAATCGACCTTGAAGCCGAAATCGAAGCGTTCCTCGCTCATCGAGGCCCAGCGATTCGAGATCATCCAGCTGGATGCCGCGCCGCCTGATACGGCCTCGAAAACCTTCGCCGTATCCAGCCGCTCGCATTGGGCGAAGCGCAGCGCTTCGGCGACCGCCTGCAGCGTGCCGGCAAGCGCGATCTGGTTCACCATCTTCGTAAGCTGCCCGGCGCCGGCACCTCCGACATGGACGATCCTGCTGGCATAGGCTTGCATGAACGGGATGGCGGCGGCGACTGCCTTGCCGGCTCCTCCGCACATGATGTTGAGGGTGCCATCGCGCGCGCCGATTTCCGCTCCGGTAACCGGTGCGTCGACGACGAGCAGGCCGCGATCCCTGCCTTCAGTGGCGAGCTGGCGCGCCAGGCCGGCCGATACCGAGCTGTGATCGATGAACAGTGCGCCCTTCTTCATGCCGCGAAAGCAGCCGTCATGGCGAAGCGTGACGTTCTCGAGATCCCGATCGGTGCCGACGGAGGTAAATACCGCCTCCGCACCGTCTACGGCAGCGAGTGCTGACGCCGCAACCGTCCCACCATGTTCGGCAACCCAGGCGTCTGCCTTGGCATGGGTGCGGTTATAGACCGTTAGCTGGTGGCCGGCCCTGGCAAGATGCCCCGCAATCGGCGCACCCATGGCCCCCAGCCCGATGAAGCAGATCTTCGCCATGGCTGCCGCATAAGCCTTGTTTTCATGATCCGCCAGATGAGTTAGGGCAGTAATCCATCATGAGCACCGCACCCGCCACCATCGTCCCGAACACCAGCTTGCCGGTGACGGTCGACGATATTCGCGCAGCTGCGGCGCGGATTGCGGGTGCCGTGGTGCGCACGCCGACGCTGCTCAGCCGCACGCTTTCCGACATGACCGGCGCCGAGGTGTGGCTCAAGTTCGAAAATCTTCAATTCACGGCAGCCTATAAGGAGCGGGGGGCGCTCAACAAGCTGCTGCTGCTTGACCCGCTTACCCGAAAGCGCGGCGTCATCGCCGCTTCAGCGGGCAACCACGCGCAGGGCCTCGCCTATCATGGTCGGCAGCTGGATATCCCGGTCACGATCGTGATGCCGCTGTCGACGCCGATCGTAAAGGTCAGTCAGACCCGCGATCATGGCGCGCGGGTGATTCTAGAAGGCGCGACCTTCGATGACGCCTATGCTCATGCGCGCAAGCTGGAAGCGGATGAGAAGCTGATCTTCGTCCATCCTTTCGATGATCCCGACATCATCGCGGGGCAAGGGACGGTCGCGCTGGAGATGCTGGAGGACGTGCCCGAGCTTGAGGGCATCATCGTGCCTGTCGGCGGCGGCGGCCTCATTTCCGGGACGGCGATTGCGGCCAAGGCGATCAATCCCGCGATCCGTGTAATCGGCGTACAATCCAAGCTTTACCCAGCGCTCTACAATCTCAAGAACAAGGTGAGCATTGAAAGCGGCGGCGATACGCTGGCCGAAGGTATTGCCGTCAAGCAGCCGGGGGCGCTGAGCTCGCGGATCATTCTCGAGCTGGTGGATGAGGTGCGGATCGTCAACGAGGCGATCATCGAATCGGCCATCTCGCTGCTGCTCGACATCGAGAAAACCGTCGTTGAAGGCGCAGGCGCGGCCGGGCTTGCGACGCTGCTGCCGACACGGGACGGGAATCAACGAGCCGAGTTCGCCGGGAAGAAGCTCGGCGTCATCCTGAGCGGAGGCAATATCGATTCGCGCTTCCTGGCGAACGTCATCATGCGCAACCTCGCGCGGTCGGGACGGATCGGGCGGATGGCGATCGTGCTGCAAGACAAGGCGGGCGCTCTGCACGAGGTCTCCGGCATCTTCACCAAGCATGGCGCGAACATCATCGAGGTTCAGCATCAGCGGATCTTCGGGGTCGTTTCAGCCAAGAACACCGTGACCGAAATCGAATATGAAATTCGCGATCCGGCTACCGCCGAGCTGCTCGAGGCAGATCTGGCTGCAGCCGGCTACCGTTTTGAATTGATGTCCGTTTCCGGCGGACGAAAGAGCACGCGGGCGCTTCGGAGCTAAAGTTGCTCAGGTTTACCCTCTTTCGTGGTAAACACACTTTTCATCGCCTTTGGCTCTCTGCATATTGGGAGGCGAAGGTGTTGATAAGGGTCAGCAGCAGGTGACAGCGCAGTTCCGATTTCCGCGTTTCTTCGTCACGACGCCCTCGCCGTGCCCCTATCTGCCCGGCAAGACCGAACGTAAGGTGTTCACCGAGCTGTCCGGCCCGCATGCGGCCGAGCTGAACGACGCGCTCGGCCGCATCGGCTTCCGCCGCAGCCAGAATGTGGCCTACCGGCCGAGCTGCGCTGATTGCAGTGCATGCGTGTCAGTGCGCGTGGTCGCAAACCAGTTCGAGGCCAATGCCAGCCAGCGCAAACTGCTCCGCCGTCATTCCGACTTGGTCGTCAACGCCTGCAAGCCCTGGACGACGCAGGAGCAATTCTCGCTGCTACGTCGCTATCTCGCCGCACGCCATCCCGGTGGCGGCATGGCTGAAATGGACGAAATCGATTTTGCTGACATGGTCGAGCAAACGCCGGTCTCGACCTTCATGATCGAATATCGCGAGCCATCGGTGGATGGCCGGCCGGGCCGGCTGGTCGGCGCCTGCCTGACGGATCAGCAGGGCGACGGCCTCTCGATGGTCTACAGCTTCTTCGAGCCGGACGAACCGAAACGGCCGGGGCTTGGGACGTTCATCATCATCGACCATATCATGCGCGCGGCGAAGGCCGGGCTTCCTTATGTCTATCTGGGATATTGGGTGAAGGGCTCGCCCCGCATGCAGTACAAGGTTCGCTTCCAGCCGATCGAGCGGCTGGGTCCGAGCGGATGGCAAGTCTTTCAGCCGGGCGATCTCGAAGCGCTGCCATCCGGTCCGCCGCCCGTTGGCGCGAGGAAGCTGCCCGTTTTCGGATAGGGATGGTGTTCTGATTGAACACATCCGCTTGGAATCCGGTTAAACCATGAACGGCGGCGTTGGGATGATCGCACGGGATTCCCCCAGCAGCATTGACCAGCGTGCCGAGAGATCGTCGAAATAGGCATCGTCGACGCCAATGCGGCGGCGGATGATCGGTTTCGTTTGGTCGCGCGGGATCACGATCACGTCGATAGGCCGGCCCACAGCCAAGTTGGAACGCATGGTCGAGTCAAAGGAGATCAGCCCCACCTTCACCGTTTCGTCCAGTGGCGTATTCCATTGCAGGGCGCGATCGAGGATCGGCTTGCCATATTTGGTCTCGCCGATCTGCAGAAACGGCGCGTCGCTGTGGCATTCGATGAAGTTGCCGGCAGAATAAATCAGGTACAGCCGGAGCTTGCCCTCGCCGACACGACCCCCCAGCAGCAGCGAGATGCCGGCATCGATATTCTCCGCCGAAAGCGCGCGGCCGACATCCTTGCGTGCCGCTGCGACGGCTTCGCCGACCAGTTCGGCGGCCTGAAAGATCGAGCCGACCTGGTTGAGCGTGCGCGGCGGATCACCCTCGTTGAGTGGCGCCAGGCCTTCCTCGAGGCGCGAGATCACAAGCTGTGTGACCGACAAATTGCCCGAAGTGCAAGCGATGATGATGCGGTTTTCATCCTCGCAGAGCATGTGCAGCTTGCGATAGGAGGAGATATCATCGACGCCCGCGTTGGTGCGCGTGTCGGCCATCATCACCAGGCCCTGCTCCACCAACATTCCGACGCAATAGGTCACCGCCGCCCCCCGCTAGCTCTGATTCTGGGTTTGAGACTGCGACACGTCGACACCGACATATAAGCTTTCGGTGCCGCCGCCGGCCCGTGATCCCGATAGCGGTGCAGCACTGTGATAGTCCAGCCCGATTGCAACGCGAATATAGGCGTCGTCGGGGCACATGGCATTGACGGCGTCGAATCCTACCCAGCCGAGCCTTTCCACCCAAGCTTCGGCCCAGGCATGCGCCGCAGGCTGAGCCCCGCTGTCTTCGCGTTGGTAGAGATGGCCTGAAACATAGCGCGCGGGAATGCCGATCGCCCGCGCCGCGGCCGTGAATATATGCGCGTGATCCTGGCAGACGCCGCTGCCCTCGCTGAAGGCCTCGGCGGCGCCGCGCTGGACGTTGGATCGGTCGGGATCGAAGCGAACGCGTTCGTGCAAGGCATCCATGAGTTGATGCAGAACCGCGATACGATCCCGCTCGCCCCCCGCAATGTCCCGAACGAAGGCGATGATTTCAGGCGTGGCAGCGCTTAGCGCCGTACTCTGCAGGAACACCTCCGGTGGCAGGGGATCGGGCGCATGGCGCACGATCCCTTGGCGATCCTCGGTCAGCACCTCGCCACGCACCTGCAGCATCAGGCGGCTGGCCGGTCCATCGACGTAGAGCATGTTGGTTTCATTGCCGAAGCCATCGCGACCCGGCAGCAGCCGTACATCGCAGTCGGTCTCGATTTCCCAATCGATCACGTGCTGCCCATCGAAACTCGGCGGAGTTACCCGCAGCAATTGCGTCACCCGCCGCTGAGGCTCGCTGAACCAATATTCGGTGCGATGATTGACGAAGAGGTGCATATTAAGATGGCCAGGCAGGATTTGCCTGCGGTGGAAGAATCGGCATGGCGCTCGAATAAAAAAGCTTGCGGGAGGCGTCGAGCCTCCAAGCAGCCGAGGCGTGGTTACGCATGTCCAATGCGGACTCTATCGGATCGGATTGGGCCATTATCCGAACCGGAATTGGTGAGCCACTGCCTGATCAAGCGCTGGGATATCGGCCAGAAATTCCTGGAGATATTCGTGCAGCCCGCTCTGAAACAACACGTCGATGCGGCTTTGCTTGAGCTTCGCGAGCCGTGTACGTGCCAGGCGATCAGCCTCGCCTTGCTTGCCGGAGCGGCGGCTGAGCGCTGTCAGCATCGCCACGACTTCCTCCATGGAGGCCGCGAGCGAGCGCGGCAATTCGCTTCTCAGGATCAGCATCTCGGCGATGAGCCAGGGCTTGAGGCCCTCTCGATACAGCCATCGATAGGAGGTCACGGCGGCAACCGTGTGTAGGATGGTGGTCCACTGATCGCGGTCGATTACACCGCCGATTTCCTCATCGGGCGGCAGCAGCAGATGATATTTCACGTCGAGCAGGCGCGCGGTATTGTCGGCCCGCTCGACGGCAGCGCCCAGCCGGAGGAAACAGCTCGCCTCATTGCGCAGCATGCGATGCAGCGCTCCTTCAAAGCCGCGCGCCTCGGCCTTGATCTGGTCGATCAGATTGAGCACCGCCTGGGTTCCGCCCGGGCTGGTGCGATCGCGCACACTCATCCAGGCCCGGTTGATGGTTTCCCATGCCTCGCGGCTGAGCGCGGTGCGAACCGCCCGCGCATTGGTGCGCGCGTTGTGCAGGCAGGAGCGGATCGAACTCGGATTTTCATCCGCCAGCGTCAGATAGCGGGCCACGCTCGATGGCGACAATACCTCGCCCGTCTCGTTGAAACCAAACTCCGCGGCCGCCACCAAGAGGGCGCTGCTCCAAGCAGCGGGGCCGGCGGGGCGGGGGGAGAGCGAGTCGAGGCGGATGGTCGCTTGCAGCAGCCGGGCGTTGAACTCGGCGCGTTCGATGTAGCGGCCGGTCCAGTAGAGGTTGAGGGCCGTCCGCGAAAGCATCAGCTGGCCGCCTTTGCGTCTTTGAGCACGAAGCTGTCCTTGGTGCCGCCGCCCTGACTTGAATTGACGACGAGCGAGCCTTCAGTGAGCGCGACCCGGGTCAAGCCGCCCGGCACGATCCTGATTCCATCGGAGCCGGTGAGCACGAACGGCCGGAAATCGACGTGACGCGGAGCAATGCCCTGCTCATTGAGCGTCGGTACGGTCGAGAGCGCCAGCGTGGGCTGGGCAATATAGCGATGCGGCTCGGCGATCAGGCGGGCGCGAAATTCGTCGATCTGCGCGCGGGTCGCCGTGGGGCCGACCAGCATCCCATAGCCGCCGGACCCATCGACCAGCTTGACCACCAGCTCATCGAGATGATCCAGCGTAAATCTGAGCGCGTCAGGTTCGCGGCAGCGATAGGTTTCCACGTTCGGAAGCTTGGCGTCCTCGCCCGAATAATAGCGGACGATCTCCGGCATATAGCTGTAGACGGCCTTATCGTCGGCGATGCCGGTGCCCGGCGCGTTCACCAGCGCGACATTGCCGGCGAGATAGGCGCTGATCAGCCCGGGAACGCCGAGCAGCGAGTCCGGCCGAAAAACAAGCGGATCGATAAATGCATCGTCGATCCGCCGGTAGATGACGTCGACCTTCACCGGACCGTCGATCGTGCGCATCCACACATAATTGTCGACGACTTCAAGGTCGGCGGCCTCGACCAGCTCGATCCCGATATTGTCCGCGAGAAAGCTATGCTCGTAAAAGGCGGAATTGAAATGGCCCGGCGTGAGCACGACGCATACCGGCGCGTTCCCAGGCTTCGGCGCCACCGATCGCATCGTTTCGTGGAGTAGGTCCGGATAGCTGTCCACCGGCGCGACATCGAACATCTCGAAGAGCTCGGGGCACAGCCGCAGCATCGCCTCCCGATCTTCCAGCATGTAGGACACACCCGAAGGCGTTCGCGCATTGTCTTCCAGCACCCAGAATTCGTCAGGACCGGTACGGACCAGATCGATGCCCGAGATGTGAGCCCAGACGCCGTGTGGCGGTTTCGCACCGGCCATCTGCGGCAGGAATTGGGGGTTGCGCAGGATCAGCTCGGAAGGGATCACGCCGTCGCGCAGGATTTTGCGGTCGCCGTAAATGTCGGCGAGGAAAGCGTTGATCGAACGCACCCTTTGTTCCAGCCCGGCGCTGAGATTGGTCCACTCGCGCGCCGAAAAAATGCGGGGAATGATGTCGAATGGGATGATCCGTTCGGCCGCTTCTTCCTCGCCATAGACGGCGAAGGTGATGCCGAGCTGACGAAAAGCAGCCTCGGCGGCTTGCTGGCGGCGGTTCAACTCGGCGGGTGGCGTGGTGTTGATCCATTCGGCCAATGCAGCGAACTCGGGTCGAGCCTCGCTGCCGCCGCTCTTGCCCCAGATTTCGTCAAATGCCGGCGGTTTCGCCATGGGCTCCTTTTGTGTTCTGCGTAGGAATCACAGACTGCATCGGTTTGCTGCATCGCACAAGAGGTATTCTGCGGTCGGGCAAAACTTGCCGGCCAGGCAAAAATTTTTCCGAGTTTCTAAAGCATGCCGACAGAAAAAGGGCCGGATCTTTCGATCCGGCCCTTCGTCCTGCCCATAGCGCTCTGGCGCTTCGTTCAGGTGCCTTAGGCGACCTGGGATTCGTAAGCCTCGTCGGGATCGCGCAGCACATAGCCGCGTCCCCACACGGTCTCGATATAATTGTCTCCGCCGCACGCCAGGCTCAGTTTCTTGCGCAGCTTGCAGATAAAGACGTCGATGATCTTGAGCTCCGGCTCGTCCATGCCGCCATAAAGATGGTTCAGGAACATTTCCTTGGTGAGCGTGGTGCCCTTGCGAAGCGAGAGCAGCTCCAGCATCGCATATTCCTTGCCGGTAAGGTGCACGCGGGCACCATCGACCTCGACCGTCTTGGCGTCGAGATTGACCGCGAGCTTGCCGGTGCGGATGACCGACTGGCTGTGGCCCTTCGAACGGCGCACCACGGCGTGGATCCGGGCGATCAGTTCCTCGCGGTGAAACGGCTTGGTGACATAATCGTCCGCGCCGAAGCCGAGCGCGCGGACCTTTGAATCCATTTCGCTGATGCCGGACAGGATCAGCACAGGGGTCTGGACCTTTGCGACCCGGAGCTTCTTGAGCACGTCATATCCGTGCATGTCCGGCAGGTTGAGGTCGAGACAGATGATGTCGTAGTCGTAGAGCTTGCCCAGATCGAGGCCTTCTTCGCCAAGATCGGTCGTGTAAACGTTGAAGCCTTCCGCATTCAGCATCAGCTCGATGCTCTTGGCGGTGGTAGGCTCATCTTCGATCAGCAGAACGCGCATATCCAAAACACCCCTGTTGTTCTCGCCCCTCAGGATGACACATCCTGGACCGGCCAATAGCATTAACCATGTCATTGATGAAGCCAAAAGGTTAAGACGGGGTAAACAGGGTAGTGGCTATCTTCATGTTATCTCAAAAAAGATTGTCGAAGCGTTACGATTTGTGACGCCGGCAGAATTTTAACGGCACCGCTTTGGAAGCCTTAAGTGAGCCGGGCGAACCGGCGCGAAAAAAAGTCGATAACCGCAGAAACCCGTGCCGGACGTGGGCCGGACGAGGGCATCACCACGTGGAGGGCGATGGGCAAGCCAGCCCATTTGGGGAGCACACGGGCCAGCCGTCCGGCTTCGAAATCGCGCGCAAGGATGAAATGCGGAAGCAAGGCGATGCCCTGGCCGGCGACCAGCGGCGGAAGCATTGCTTCACCATTATTGGTAACGAGCGGGCCGCGCGGTCGAACGAGGGCCTCCGTGCCGTCATCCCGAACCAGACGCCAGCGATCCGCACGGCTGGCATTGCTATATCCAAAGCAGGCGTGGCTTTCGAGATCTTCGGGCGTTTCGGGCGTGCCGTGCCGTTCGAGATAAGCGGGGGCGGCGGCAAGGTAGACCGGGATGTCCGCGAGCTTTCGCGCCTTAAGCGATGAATCGGTCAGCGCGCCGATTCGCAGCGCCACATCGATGCCGCCCTCGATCAGGTCGATCGTCGTGTCGCTCAGGTGAAGATCCAGTGAAAGGCCGGGGCAGAGTTCCATCAGCTCCGGGAGGGCGGGTGCGACATGGCTGATCCCAAAGCTCATGGGTACCGCGATGCGAACGAGGCCGCGGGGTCCGCCGGCTTCGGCACGGGCGCACTCTTCCGCCGCTTCGGCGTCGCTGAGCAATGCCGCGGCCCTGCTCGCCAATGAAACGCCGGACGGGGTCAGCGACAGCGTACGTGTCGTTCGGTGAAACAGCGATACACCCAGCCTACTTTCAAGTCGGCCGACGGCTTTGGAGACGGTGGCCTTCGAAAGCCCGAGCGCTTCGGCGGCCGCGCTGAACGATCTCAGTTCAGCTACGCGCGCAAAAATAGCCCAGGCCTCAAGATCCGGTAATTTACTCATATTTAGAAACAGTCATTTTCAATATTTTCTATTTATGAAGATGTCCAGCATCTTATCTTGAGCGGCAAGACGGCAAGGGAAGCGCCGTTTGGAGACCTTCAATGATCGAGAAACGTCCTTTTTCAAGCGTCGGCCATGCCAATCACGGCTGGCTCGATGCGCATCATCATTTCAGTTTCGCTGACTATTTCGATCCCAAACGCGTGAATTGGGGCAATCTGCGTGTGTGGAACGATGACGCCATCGCGCCAGGCGCCGGTTTTCCGCCGCACCCCCACCGCGACATGGAGATCATCACCTATGTGCGTCAGGGTGCGATCACGCATCGCGACAGCATGGGCAATGTCGGCAGGACGGAAGCAGGCGACGTCCAGGTCATGAGCGCGGGAACAGGCGTCACCCATAGCGAATATAATCTGGAGCCCACCGAGACGAAGCTGTTCCAGATCTGGATTATTCCGGATGAGAGCGGCGGCACACCAAGCTGGGGCGCCAAGCCCTTCCCGAAGACTGATCGTTCAGGCCGTTTCGTGACGCTGGCGAGTGGTTTCGAGGAGGATGACGACGCGCTGCCGATCCGCACCCGTGCCCGCGTGCTGGGGGCGACGGTCAAGGCTGGCGAGACGATCCGCTATGCGCTCGGCGAAGGCCGTCACGCCTATCTTGTTCCCGCCACTGGCGCCGTCGAGATCGAAGGCACTCGGATCGATGCCCGCGATGGCGTGGCGATAACCGATGTGAGTGCGGTTGAGCTGACCGCGCTTGAAGACAGTGAACTGGTGATGGTCGACGCGGCCTGATTGTTGGAGACGAGGCCAATGGCCAGGATTCTGGTGCTCTATTACTCCGCCTACGGGCATATCGAAACGATGGCGCAGGCCGTGGCGGAAGGCGCACGCGCCGCCGGGGCAAGCGTCGACATCAAGCGTGTCCCCGAGCTCGTCCCCGCCGAGGTCGCCGAGAAAAGTCATTACAAGCTCGATCAGGCTGCGCCGATCGCCGCGATCGACGATCTGGCCGAATATGATGCGATCGTGGTGGGCACGGGCACGCGCTTCGGCCGCATCGCGTCGCAGATGGCCAATTTTCTCGATCAGGCGGGCGGGTTGTGGGCACGCGGCGCGCTGGTCGGCAAGGTCGGCGCTGCCTTTACCTCCACGGCGACGCAGCATGGCGGGCAGGAAACGACCTTGTTCTCGATCATCACCAACCTGCTGCACTTCGGCATGACCGTCGTCGGCTTGGATTATGGATCGAGCCATCAAATGACCCTCGAAGAGATCACCGGCGGTGCGCCCTATGGTGCAACCACGGTTGCCGGTGGCGATGGCAGTCGCCAGCCGTCCGAAAAGGAGCTTGAAGGCGCGCGCTATCTCGGGCGGCGCGTCGCTGAAACGGCGGCCAAGCTGTTCGGCTGAAGTACATCGCGGCTGCGGATGCCGGTGATCCTTCCCATGTTGAAGGGCTCGCCGGCATTTGGCCCACTCACGGCAAACAAAAACTTCCCTAGCCTGCCCCCGCCGTGTCATGGCGAGCGGATGTCTATCGGCGTCCACGTCCTTTCCGGTATGTTCGCGCTGAGCCGCACATGGGTGCGACGAATGTCGGGCGCCGATCATGCTCGCTGATCGCATTCTCTTCATCGATGGCGAGGCGATCGTGATCGATAAGCCGGCGGGGTTGCCGGTTGATCCGCCGCGCGACGGGTCGCTCAGCCTTGAAAATCATCTGCAAAGCCTTGCCTTTGGTTTCCAACGCTGGCCGCAACCCGTGCACCGGCTGGATCGCGATACCTCGGGCTGCTTGTTGCTTGCCCGCAACCCGAAAGCGCACAAACGTTTCCAGCACGCGTTCGAGTCAGGCGAAGTGGAGAAACACTATCTCGCTGTGATTGAGGGCGTGCCTGATGGCGATCGGGGCACCATCGATCTTCCGCTGCTCAAGGTTTCCACGCGCGAGTCCGGCTGGCGCATGCGCGGCGATGTGAAGGGCAAAGCCGCCCGAACGCATTGGCGCCTGCTCGATAGCCGCGAGGGGCGGTCCCTGATGCTGTTCGCGCCCGAAACCGGCCGGACGCATCAGATCCGCGTCCACGCGCTGGAGGGGCTCGGCGCGCCGATTGTCGGCGACGCGATTTATGGCCGGAGCGGCGAGCCGATGCTGCTCCATGCCTGGCGGCTCAAGGTTTCGCGAGCGCCGAAGCCCGCTGTCGAGGCCAAGGCGCCGCTGCCGGAAAGCTTTGCGGTGGCGGGTTTCAGGATCGATGAAGATGCGATCTGCTGACCTGCCCGCCTTGCCGGAAGAGGCGCTGGAGGAAAAATTTCTCGCAGCCACCGGGCCGGGCGGGCAGAACGTCAACAAGGTCGCGACCGCAGTACAACTTCGGGTCGATATATATTCGCTCCGCCTCCCGCCGCCTGTGTTCGCCCGGCTGAAGGCGCTGGCCGGCAATCGCTGGACGGCTGATGGCGCCATTCTGATCACGGCCCGTCGGTTTCGCACGCAAGAAGCCAATCGTGCCGATGCGCGCCAACGTGCCGCCGAACTCATCGCGGCCGCATTCGTCGCTCCCGAGAAGCGTATCAAAACCCGGCCGAGCAAAGCGGCCAAGGCCAAGCGGCTCGAGGCAAAAACGGCGAGGAGCGCGGTCAAGCGCGGAAGGGGAAGGGTGGCGTTCGATTGAGTTGGACATTTGACGTCGCCGCGAACCAACCGAAGGCGGATCTATACGCCGATCTGTATCGAGCGCTCGATGGACTAACCGCCGGCGAGCCGGACTCGATCGCCAATCTCGCCAATGCGGCGGCACTGATCTGGCAGTTCCTACCCGATCTCAACTGGGCGGGCTTCTATCGCTTGATTGACGGCGAACTGGTGTTGGGGCCTTTCCAGGGCAAGCCGGCCTGCATCCGCATAGCGTTGGGCAGCGGCGTGTGCGGTACGGCGGCGGCCACGCGCATGGTACAACGTGTTGCGGACGTACACAGTTTTCCTGGCCACATCGCCTGTGACGCGGATTCCGCATCGGAGCTGGTGGTCCCCATCGTCGTCGGCGAGCGTTTGATCGGTGTGCTCGATCTCGACAGCCCGATCGTTGGGCGCTTCGATGAACAAGATGCGCGCGGTTGCGTTCGGCTTATGGAGCTGCTCGCGTTGCGTATTGGCTGAGTTGCCGATCGCCGGCTCTTATTGAGACAAACATTAACCGTTTCGTACCATGGCCGTTGCGGCGCTCGAATGTTAACGCTTCGTTAGCCATAGCGAAGCTCGGGAGTCGATTGCATATGCGGAAGCTTGTCCTTGCCGGCCTCATGGGAGCAATGGCGATTCCCTTTGCAGCGCATGCGCATCCGGCCACCCCGCCCATGCCGCCATCGCCCCCGGTTGGACCGAACGGCCATTGGCAGATGATGCGTCCCGGTGGCTGGCAGTGGGGCGGTCCGGGCTGGTGGGGCGGATCCTTTCAAAGGCCGGTACGGGGATTTATCCTGCCGAGCTTCTGGCTCACTCCCACCTACATCATATCCGATTGGCAAGGCTATGGCCTTGCCGAACCGGGCGGGGGGCGCCGGTGGGTGCGTTATTATGACGACGCGGTGCTCGTCGACGATCGCGGCATGATCTACGATAGCGTTCACGATGTAGCCTGGGATCGCGCGGCGCAGGGTCCGGTGCCGGCTTATGCCGGCGATGCGCCCGATTCGCTGCCCTCCGGCGGCGATGATTTCGCGCACGATGACGATGTCACCTGGCAGGGCGGCCATGCGGGGGCGAGGCGGGAAATATGGGCTTGGCCCAGCGGTGGCACTACTACGGTTCAGTCGGGGGCTACAGTCATGCTGCCGCCGGGATCGAGCACGACCATCGTGGTCCAACAGCAGCCGGTGACGACCACCGAAACCATTACCTATTATGAGCAGCCGCGCACGCATTATCCCCGCAGCTACCAGCCGCGGCCGGCAGAAAAGGCGGCGCCGCGCGCCAAGGCAGCGCCACGCCCGTCGGATGACAAGCCGAGGGTGATCGGGCGCGTGCCGATCAGCAAGAGCTGAATTCAGCCTAACTCAGCCGGTCAAGCGCTTCGTCGCTGAGTGATCCCGGAATGATCATCAGTGGGCAAGGCAGCTTGCCGACTTCGCTTCCGGCAAAATGGGCGACCAGAAGACCCGGACCGCCCGAGGCTGCGGCGCCGAGCACCAGCGCTGCAACATCATTCCGCTCGCTCATCACCTTGTTCATCACAGCGATGGGGTCGCCCTGCTCGACAACCACCGAAGGGCGCAGCCCGGTCTCCTCCGCGAGTTCGCCGGCAACCTGCGCGAGCAGGGCTTCGGCGCGCAGGCGCGCTTCTTCCTCCATTGCCGCCTGAACCGCGCCCCATTGTACGAACTCAGCGGGAGGGACCAGCACCACGATCTCCACCGTGCCCCCGGTCTTGCTTGCGCGGCGGGCGGCAAACCGGAGCGCAACGCGCGCTTCGTCACTATCGTCCAGTACGACCAGATATTTGCGCATCACTAACATCCCCGTTTCGCTCCGACGCTGCTCTCAAGCGTGAGCGGAAGCAAGCATTCTGGCTCGAATTGGGCTATTGACCGCTACGGCACCTTGGTCGAAAGCCCAATCGCCCACCAGTTGACCGAGGACCTCCCCATGCCGATCGAACTGAAGATGCCCGCTTTGTCGCCGACGATGGAGGAAGGCACCGTCGCGAAGTGGCTGGTCAAGGAAGGCGACACGGTAGCCGCCGGGGACGTACTTGCAGAGATCGAGACCGATAAAGCCACCATGGAGTTCGAGGCCGTCGATGAAGGCACGATCGCCAAGATCGTCGTCGGCGACGGCACTGAAGGCGTAAAGGTCGGTACCGTCATCGCCTTGATCGCAGGAGAAGGGGAGGAGATCCAGCCCGCGAAGCCAAGCCCTGCCCCTGCCGCAAAGCCGAGTCCCGAGCCGGCCGCCAAGGCGCCTGCGCCAGAGCCGGCTGCGAAGGCTGCTCCCGCGCCGCGCCCCGATCCGGTCCCGCAAAATTCGGAGGAGGGGGATAGAATCAAGGCGAGCCCGCTTGCGCGCCGGCTGGCGCAGCAGCGTGGGATCGATCTTGCGGGAATGACGGGATCAGGTCCCGGCGGACGGATTGTCAAGGCTGATCTGGATGGTGGGAAGCAGGCACCGCAAGCGCCCGCGCGGTCCGCGGCGGCTCAGCCGGTGCCCGCGCCAGCGACGGCGGCCGCGTCCGCACCCGCTGAAAGCGCTATCCCGCACGAGGCGATCAAGCTTTCCAATATGCGCAAGACGATCGCTCGGCGGCTTGCCGAATCCAAGCAGACCGTCCCGCATTTTTATCTCACCATCGATTGCAATCTCGATCCGCTGTTGAAATTGCGCGCGGAGCTTAACGCTGGTCTGGAGGGCCGGGGCGTCAAGCTCTCGGTCAATGATCTGCTGATCAAGGCGTTGGGCGCTGCGCTCGCCGAAGTGCCTGACGCGAACGTGCAATTCGCGGGCGACACGATGCTGAAGTTCAGCCGGGTCGATATCTCGATGGCGGTTGCGATCCCAGGCGGTCTCATCACGCCGGTCATCACCGACGTTGCCAACCGCAGCCTTTCGTCGATCGCGAGTTCGGCGAAATCGCTCGCCGAGCGTGCCCGCGAAGGAAAGCTCCAGCCCGACGAATATCAGGGGGGCACCGCCTCGATCTCCAATCTTGGCATGTATGGCATCAAGCAATTCGAAGCCGTCATCAATCCTCCGCAGGCGATGATCCTCGCGGTTGGGGCAGGCGAGAAACGGCCTCATGTCGTCAATGATGCGCTGGCCGTGGCGACGGTGATGTCCGCGACCGGCAGCTTCGATCATCGCGCGATCGACGGCGCCACGGGGGCGGAGTTGATGGCTGCGTTCAAGCGGCTGGTGGAAAAACCAGTTGCGATGCTGGCCTGATCGAGGGCTGGGAAAGACAGAAGAGGGAACTGGTCGTGGGATTGCCCACGGCCACATGACAACAGGAATGGATTGATGGCTGACAGCTTTGACCTCGTTGTGCTGGGATCGGGACCGGGCGGCTATGTGGCCGCGATCCGGGCGGCGCAGCTCGGCCTCAGGACAGCGATTGTCGAGCGCGAGGCGCTCGGAGGAATCTGTCTCAACTGGGGATGCATTCCCACCAAGGCGCTCCTCCGTACGTCCGAGATCTATCATTATCTCACCCATGCCGAAGCTTATGGCTTGAAAGCCGAAAAGCCGGCCTTCGATCTGACGAAGATCGTCGAGCGCTCGCGCAAGGTAGCCGGACAGCTTAATTCGGGCGTGAAGGGCCTCATGAAGAAGAACAAGGTGACCGTCGTCGAAGGCGAGGGGACGATCACCGGCAAGGGCAAGCTCAAGGTCGTCAAGGATGGCAAGACGACTGAGCTCGAGGCCAAGAACATCATCGTCGCGACCGGCGCGCGTGCACGCGACCTCCCCTTCGCCAAGGCTGACGGCAAGCGCATCTGGACCTATCGTCATGCGATGGTGCCGGCGGAAATGCCGACCAATTTGCTGGTGATCGGATCGGGCGCGATCGGCGTCGAATTCGCGAGCTTCTATGCCGACATGGGCGCCAAGGTGAAGATCGTTGAGATGCTCGATCGCATCTTGCCGGTCGAGGACGCCGATGTCAGCGCGTTCATGACCAAGGCGCTCACCAAGCAGGGTCTGGCGATCATGACCTCCGCCGGGGTCGAGAAGCTCGAGGCTGGCGCGAAGTCGGTCAAGGCCACGATCAAGGACAAGGACGGCAAGTCGGCAACCGAGGAATATAGCCATGTCATCGTGGCGGTCGGCATCGCGCCGAACACTGAGAATGTCGGCCTGGAGGCTCTGGGCGTGAAGACGACCAAGGGGCATATCGATACCGATCCCTATGGCCGCACCAATGTCGAGGGCATCTGGGCGATCGGCGACGTGACCGGTCCGCCCTGGCTCGCGCACAAGGCGAGCCATGAGGGCGTCGTCGCGGCTGAGGCGATCGCGGGCCATAAGGGCGTCCATCCGATGGACAAGGGCAATATCCCCGGCTGTACCTATTCACGGCCGCAAATCGCATCGGTCGGGCTCACGGAAGCCAAGGCCAAGGAAGCCGGACATAAGGTGAAGGTCGGCAACTTCCCCTTCATCGGCAACGGCAAGGCGATCGCGCTCGGTGAAGCCGAAGGCTTCATCAAGACGGTGTTTGATGAAGCAACCGGAGAGCTGCTGGGTGCGCACATGGTGGGCGCCGAGGTGACCGAGCTGATCCAGGGCTATGTCATCGCGCGCCAGCTCGAAACCACCGAGGCCGAGCTGATGCACACCGTCTTCCCGCACCCCACGCTTTCCGAGATGATGCATGAAAGCGTGCTGAGCGCTTATGGGCGGGCGATTCACATCTGATCTCGACGAAGGCTCCGGCATCGCTGCGGCGATCGCCGATGTGGCGCGGGTACGCGCGATCCTGCTCGATGCCGCCCGCGCCGGCGAGGCGGTGAGCTATTCGGATGTGCTGAACCAGCTCGGCACGCGCTTCACCCGTCCCAAGATGCGGGCCTTATGCAAGACGCTGGGCGCGATCGATCGTGCGGGCGCTACTGCTGGGGAACCGGAACTCGCCGTGCTCGTCGTTCGGGAGAGCGATCGCTTGCCCGGGCAGGGATGGTGGACCGAATATGCGCATATGACCGGATATGAGGGGCCGTGGTTGGGCGCGGAGGCAGCCAAGATCGTGAAGAAGCTTCAGCAACGGGTATTCCGATATTGGCGTAACCGTTAACCTGCCGAGGCGTTCAAGAAACAACCGAGGGGAGAAGCGACATGATGGTTCAACCGCTGGGGATACTCTGGCCGACCTTTGCGCTCGTTGCGCTCATCTTCATCGTCTGGTTCGTTCTCTTCGTGCAGCGCTTTGGGCATATGCGGCGAAACCCGCCGCGCGCCGAGGATATCGCGACCGGCGAGGCGGCCATGCGCTACTTCACGCCGGTGGAGATGTCGGCCAATAATCTGCGCAACCTGTTCGAGATGCCGGTGCTTTATCTTGCGTTGGTACCGCTGCTGTTGATCACCCACCATGCCAATCATCTGCAGGTGCTGCTGGCGTGGATATTCGTTGCGCTTAGGGCCTTGCACAGCTTCATCCATATCGGCCCGAAGAAAGTGATGCCCCGCTTCATGGTGTATCTGGCCTCCTGCATCGTGCTTTCAGCAATGTGGATCGGCTTTGCGATCGACATGCTGTCCGTTCCGCAGATCTGATTTGACGGGAGTGGCCGTGAGCCAAAGGAATGGTCTTTGGCTTTCACTGGCCGGGTTTATTCTGTTCGCATCGATCGGGCTCGCTGTTTCCCATGGATCAAGCGACGCGCTTGACCGGCAGATCTTTCTGACCTCGGCGGATTGGGCCCGTACCTATCCCTGGCTGATGATGTTTCTGGCCGGCGTGAGCTATGTGGGGGAGGCGGTATTTCGAATTGTTGGAGCTACCCTCATCATAATCGCGCTGTTGGCGGCGCGCCGCTACCGCGCGGCTTTATTCGTATTCGTGGTCGTTGCAGGAGGGATGCTGCTCTGTTGGGGCATCAAAGCGGTGGTGGCGCGCGCTCGTCCGGAGCTGCTTCCGCAACTCGATCTCGTTCATTCCTACAGTTTTCCAAGCAGCCATGCGTGGAACGGGCTGGTCTTTTATGGCCAAGCCGCAGTCGTTGCTGCGACGTTTTTGCAGCGGAGGTGGCGCGCGCCGGCGATTGCGTTCGGCATGCTGTTGGCGCTGATCACGGGCTTCTCCCGTATTGCCCTGGGCGTTCACTGGCCGTCGGATGTGCTGGCTGGCTGGCTGGGTGGTGGAAGCTGGCTCGTCTTTTGCTACGCCCTCCTGCTCGCCGGCCGGGATCGCAGTCGGAAAGGCAGCCAGCCCTGATCATCAGCTAGGTGGCGTGGTGGGAACGCCATAGCTTTGCAGCAAGTCGCGGATCGCGGGCGCCTCGCGATCGAGGATGGCCTGCACCTGCGCCTTCAGTTCGGGCTCCTGCCGGCGCACGCCCACCGATACATCATAGGTCATCGGCCATTGGCCACGATCGAGCGAAGGCGTGACCGCTTCGAGCCTGAGCGGAACGCTGGAGCGTCGCGCGAAATATCCGGCAAGCGGGCCCCACACCATCGCCACATCCACCTCCCCGGACGAAACCGCATCGACGATCGCGGCGGGAGGATTGGGCCGCGTATAATCACCGTAAAGCATATAGCCGCGGACATTGTCGATCATCCCGCGCTCGGCCAGCGCATGCGCGGGCGGCGTGTTCATATGATCGTTGCCGACCATCTGCACGCCGATGGTTGCTTTGACGAGACGGGGGTCATCAAGCGTCAGCCCGGCCAAGGCACTGCTGGAGCGCGAGACGAACATATAGGTCGATCGATAATAGGGCCGGGTGGTCGAGACCATGTCGACGCCGGTTGCGACGCCCGGCCAGATATCGCACTTTGCTTCATTGAGCGTGTTGCGGACATAGCCGCGCCGCTGCGCCCACCAGACATATTCGAGCTTGGCACCCATGTCCCTGGCGATCAGCTCGGCCAGCTTGTTTTCGAAACCTTCGCCGGCCTGGTTCGAAAAGGGCAGATTATTGGGATCGGCACAGACGGTGAGTACCTTGGGAGCGCCGGTGGCGGGCTCGGCCGTGGTCGCCGCCAGGCCCATCAGCAGTGCGATCATGAACCCGGCCCGGTCACGGTGGTGCCGAACGGATTGGTGGTATCCTTCGGCGGCGACCAGCCCGGATCATTTTGCACTTCGGGCGGCACCGGGGCAGGCAATTGCGAAGGTGTATCCTCGGCATTTCGGGCGATTGTTTCCGGCAGGGACATTGAGCGGACATAGGCCGAGATCTGCCAGAGCTGCTCGTCCGGGATCTTGCCGCCCCAGGCAGGCATCCCGTTCGGCCGGCCTTCGACCAGCGTCTGGTGGATCTGTTCGAGCCGTCCGCCATAGATCCACTGATCGTCCATCAGCGCCGGCCCCATGCCGCCGCCGCCATTCGAGTGGCAACCCGAACAGTTATAAGCGCGATAGAGACGTTTGCCTTCGGCCACCGCCTGCGGGTTGTTGTAATAAGGCGCGGCGCGTGCGTCAGTGGTGACGCGGCTCTGGCCGAGCCCCGGCGCGAGCGCACTGGTGATGACCGCGCCGCCATGCGGTTGCTCGGTACTGAAATCCTGCGCCGGTTCCTGCTGGTGGCAGGCGGTCAGCACGGTGGCCGCCAGCAGTGGCAGGCTAATGAGGAAGCGCGAAGACATAGAGCGTCCCTCCCGGGGTGGTATATTTGGGAAGATCCCGCATGACGTTAACGAAGCCCAGCGCGGCGGAGCCGTCGCGCGGATCTACGGGACCTGAGACGATCGCGCCCGACCAGCCGCCGACGCCTGAGAGCACCGCGACATATTGGTGCCCGTCAGGCCCGCGATAGCTGATCGGCTGGCTGATGATCCCGCTGTCGACCTTGTACTTCCACAGGGGCTTGCCGGTGCGCGCATCCACCGCCTTGAACCAGCCGTCCATCGTTCCGTAGAAAACCAGATCGGCGGCGGTCACGACGGTCCCGGACCAGAGGGGAAAATTTTCGGTTACGGTCCAGCGCGGTTTGCGCATCACCGGGTCCCAGGCATCGAGCTGGCCGCGATGGCCGCCAGGGCCGGGCTTCATATGCACTTCGGCGCCGACATAGGGCGTACCGGAGATGTAGCTCACCTCCATGTTCATCCAATCCATGCAGATATTCTCATGCGGGATGTAGAGGAGGCCGGTGCGCGGGCTGAAGCTGGAGGGGTTCCAGTCCTTGGAGCCGGACGCCGTCGGGCAGATATTGCGCGTGACCGTCCCGAGCTTGGGTGACTTTTCCTTATTGACGATCAGCCGGCCGGTCTTGAGATCGACGCCCTTGCTCGAATTGGTCGGCCCGAACGGGTCGGCGGAAAGCACCTGGCCGTTGGTGCGATCGATCACATAGACATAGCCATTGCGCTCGGGCCGGACGAGCACCTTCCGCATCTTTCCCGCGAACGGCATGTCGAGCAGGATCTGCTCGTTGATGCCGTCATAATCATCCTCGTCATGCGGGGTGAACTGATAATACCATTTGGCCTGGCCGGTATCGGGATCGCGCGCGAAGATGCCGGTCGTCCACTTGTTGTCGCCGGGCCGCTGCTCGGAGTTCCACGGCCCCGGATTGCCGGTGCCGTGCAGGATCTGCTTGAGCTCGGGATCATAGGTGATCCAGCCCCACATGCTGCCGCCGCCGATCTTCCAGGCGTCGCGCGGCCAGGTCTTCACGCCGAGGTCCTCGCCGCGATCGCTCGCATAGAAAGGATGGAAGCCGGGCCCGATCAGCACGTCCTTGTCGGGTCCGCTATTATAGGCCTTCCACACGACCTTGCCTGAGCTTTCATCGAGCGCCGCCACCCAGCCGCGCACGCCCATCTCGCCGCCGGAATCGCCCACATAGACTTTGCCGCCGGCAACCAGCGGCGCCATCGTGATGGTCTCGCCCTTGTTGATGTTGCCGAGCTGGGTCTTCCACACGGGCTGGCCGGTCTTCACATCGAGCGCGATCGTCTGGCCGTCGAGCGTGTTGAAGATATATTTGCCGTTGCTGACCGTGCCGCCGCGATTGACCACGTCGCAGCACGCGACGCCTTGCGCTGCCGGTGCAGGCTTGGGGCTGTACTTCCATTTGAGCGGCGCGCCCGGCTTGGTGAGATCGAGCGCATAGACATAGTTGGGATAGGCCGTGACGACATACATGGTGTTGTCGACGACGATCGGGGCGGCCTCCTGGCCTTTGTTGACGCCGAGCGAGAAGGTGACGATCGGCTGCAGATTGCGAACATTGCCGCCGTTGATCTCGGTCATCGCCGAGAAGCGGGTGGAGGCATAGTTCTTCGAAGGCATCGACCATTGCCCGTCATCCTTCGGCGCGCCGATCGGGTTGGCATTGGTGCGGCCCGCCTGGGGTGTCGGCGGCGCAAGCGCCCGGCCGATCTGCTCGCGCGTGAAAACTTCGCTGGCCGGAACCGGATCGGGCACTTTCTGCGCGGCCAGCGAGACGGGCATGAGGGCTGTCGCGGCAAGGGCGTAGCGTATTCGTTTCATTGCTTTTCCCTTGGCAAGGTGGAGGGCTAGTTCGCGCATCGCGGTACCCCCAGAAAATAGACCAGCACGACGAGGATCGAGACGGCGGCGCCGGCATTGAGATAGATCGCCCACAAGGCAATGAACCTGGTGCGGCCGCCCCCGACCTCGGCGGGGTGATGATGTCCGCCTTCATGCTCCTTGCTCACCCGCCGAAAGAGGCGAAACGCGGCGAAGCTGACCGCGATCGCAGCGAGCGTCGACAGCACGATCAGGATCAGCGCAGCGGGAAAGGTCCAATGCGTGCCAGCCTGCGGCTCCAAGAGCCGATCCAACGAAGGAAAGCACGGCCAGCTCATCAGGGCTGCGCCGATATTGAAGTCCACGAACCAAAGCATCGGGCCGGCAAAGAGCAGAAAGAATGCTCTTATGCGCGAAAGCTTGTCCCCATGCGGGGCCGGATGGTGGCTCCGCGATTGAGCATCACCGGTCATACGCCGAACCCCAGATAAGGGGCGATGTAATAGGTCGAGAAAATGAACAGCCAGACGATGTCGACGAAGTGCCAATAGAGCACCCCACCGGAAACGCTGATCCGCCGCTCCGGCCCGAAATAGCCAAGCGCCGTCCAGCCGGTCAGCGCCAGCAGGATGATCAGTCCCGCGATGACGTGCGCCATGTGGACGCCGGTGGTGACGAAGTAGATCGCGCCATAGCTTGAGGTGCCGGGGCCGTAGCTTTTCACCCGCCATTCGAAATATTGGACGATTGCGAAGACGGTTCCCATCACGAACGCCAGCGCGAAGCCGCTCAGTGCTTGCCCGCGCCGCTGACGCTCGACGCCCTTTTCGCCGTACCAGGCGGCAACGCTGGAGAGCAGCAGCAGGATCGTGTTGGGCAGGGCGAGCTTCAGCGAAGGGTGAACTTCCTGCACCCAGATGGTCGGCGAGGTGGCGCCCAGATAATAATAGGAGAACAGGAGATATCCGAACAATGCGGCTTCGCTCGCGACCAGCGTGCCGACGCCCCAGGTGCCGATGCCGCTGCGGCCGATCGGGCCGAGCGGGAGCGCGCGCGGTTCGGCGATGGCCTGTTCCATGCCGGCGTTCATGCTGACACTGTCGCTGAAAGATCCTCCCCCGGAGGGGGAGGGGGACCAGCTGTAAGCTGGTGGAGGGGTATCGCGCCATCGCAAGGGAAATACCCCTCCACCATGTTTCGCATGGTCCCCCTCCCCTTGCAGGGGAGGATTTGGCTGATGGTCACCTCAGCCATGGGCAGCCTCCCGTTCCAGCAGGTCGCGGCGCGGCCACAGCCAGGCGATCAGCGCGAGCAAGCAGCCCAGCCCGCCCGCGCCCGCGAGCCACCAGAGCTGAAGCAGCATGCCCGTGAACAGAACGCCGAGCGCAATCGCGAGCAGCAGCGGGGCGTAGCTGTCCTCCGGCATGCGCAGGATGCGCTCGGGCTCGGCATCCATCAGCGTGGTCTCGAGCGCTTCCTTGCCCTTGTCGAGCGTCATGCCGCGATCGAGCGTCGTGCGCGCTTCTTCCTCGTCGAGCGCATCCTCCCAGAGCGGATGGCGCGAGGCGACCGTGGGAATGACCGCGAAATTATAGGGCGGGGGCGGGGAGGTCGTCGCCCATTCCAAGGTGGGAGCGCCCCAGGGGTTATTGCCCGCGATCGCGCCCGAGCGGCGGCTTTTCCACATGTTAATGAGAAGCAGAAGCACACCGACGGCGAGGATGAAGCTGCCGACGGTGGTGATCATGTTGAGCGTGTCGAAGCCGAAATCGTCCGGATAGGTGTAGACCCGGCGCGGCATGCCGAAGAGTCCGGTGAGATGCATCGGCAGAAAGGCGATGTTGAACCCCCAGAACATCAGCCAGAAATTCCAGCGGCCCAGCCGTTCGTCGAGCAGGCGTCCAGTCATTTTGGGAAACCAGAAATAGGTGGCGCCGACCACGGGGAAGACGTTGATTCCGATCAGCGTGTAATGGAGATGCGCGACGACGAAATAGGTGTCGGTAAGCTGCCAGTCGGCCGGCACGCTCGCCGTCATCACCCCGGTCACGCCGCCGATCACGAACAGCAGAATGGTGGAGGCAAAGAAGAGGAAGGCGGTGGTGATCACCGGCCGTCCCAGCCAGATCGTCGCGATCCAGGAGGCGATCGCGATCATCGACGGAAAAGTGATGATGAATGATGCCCCGGAGAAGAAAGCGAGGCTTAGGCCGGGCAGGCCGGTCGCGAACATATGATGCACCCAAACGCCGAAGCCGAGGATCATCGTCGCGACCGTGCCGAGCGCCACCAGCGAATAGCCGACGAGCGGACGGCGGCAGAAAACCGGCAGGCCGTCCGACACCATGCCCATCGAGGGCAATACGATCGCGTAGACCCAGGGGTGGCCGAACATCCAGAACAGATGTTGCCACAGCAGCGGCTGGCCGCCGCCGCGCGGCTGGAAGAAATCGGTGCCGAACTGCCGGTCCATCCACAGCATGAAAAAGCCGAGGCTTACCGCGGGCACCACCACCAGGTTCGCAATGCTGGCGGTCAGCGTGCCCCAGACGAGGATCGGCATGCGGTTGATCGACATGCCTGGCGCGCGCGTCTTGAACGCGGTGACGATGAAGTTGGCAGCGCCGACCGTGGTCGAGATACCGAGCAGCACCATGCCGAGCGAATAGAAATCCTGATTGAGCGCCGGATTATAGTCCCGCTCCGCATAAGGCGGATAGTTGAACCAGCCATCGTTCGGCCCGTTGCCGGTGACGAAGCCCGCATAGAGAAACAGCCCGGCAGCGAGATAGACCCAATAGCTCAGCGCGTTGAGGCGCGGGAACGCCATGTCGCGGCTGCCGAACAGGAGCGGCCAGAGATAGTTGGAGAAGCCGGAGAGAATGGGCGACGCGTAGAGGAAGATCATCGTCATTCCATGCGTCGAGAACAGCTCGTCATATTGCTGCGGGGTCAGCAGCGTCAGATTGGGTCCGGCGAGCTGGAGCCGAATGATGAGCGCTTCGATTCCCCCGAGCGCCAGGAACAGGAACGCCGTGTAGATGTAGCGCAGGCCGATCTCCTTATGATCGACCGTCGAGAAGAAGCCCCTGATGCCCGGAGCGGTCTCCCAGATCTTCTGAAGCTTGTCCTGCAGCGCGGAGGTCGGTTCGCCGATCTCGGGCGTTCGCATCGGCGGCGCGATGGCGCTCATTTCAGCGTCTCCAGATAGGCAAGGACATCGTTCAGCTGATCGCCCGAAAGATGCTGCGCGGGCATCAGGGTGCCAGGCTTGAGCGAGGGGGCGTCTTCAACCCATCCCGCAATGATGGCTGGATCTGTCTGGAGCATGCCGGCCGCGATCGTGCGGCGGCTCATCAGGTGGGTAAGATCGGGGGCGATGACGGCTTGGGCGTTGGTGCCTGCAACGGCGTGGCAGAGGCCGCAGCGATATTCGACGAGAGCAAGACCATGTTTTTGTTCGGGCGTGACGGGCGGCGGGGCGGTCTGGAGTTGGCGGGCGCGCCATTGCGCAAACGCGCTCGGCGTATCGGCAACCACTTCGAACGCCATATGCGCATGCTGATCGCCACAATATTCGGCGCACTGACCCCAATAGCGCCCCGGTATCTCCGCCTTGAGCCAGGTAAGATTGACCTGTCCGGGGATGGCGTCGGTCTTGCCGGCGAGCTTGGGCACCCAGAAGCTGTGGATCACGTCGCGGCCGACCAGCCGCAGGCGCACGGGCACGCCCACCGGGATATGGATCTCGTTGGCGGTGACAAAGTTCTGCGAGGGATCGGGCCCGGTATAGGTGGCCTTCCACCACCATTGCTGAGGCGCGACTTCGATCGTGAAAGCTTCGTCGCGCGGCAGCCGCCCGACATGCGCAAGCGCGGCAACGGTCCATATCAAAGTCGCCAGGATCGGTATTGCGCTCAGCACCATTGCCCAACCGATCCAGCGGATGCCGTTGCCGCCCCGCTCGACCGGGGTTGCAGCGGTTTCGGCGGCACCGCCTGTCGTCGCCTGATTGCGGCGGATGGCGAGGATGATGAAGATCGCGGTTGCCACGCAGACAATGATCGAAACGATCGCCATGAACCAGGTGAGAGGTTGGGTAACGCTCGCCTGTTCGCCGGCCGCGCTCAGATAATCGAGCGGCGTCGACGTCATGCCGGCATCGCCTCGAGCTTGTGCCAGGCGCGCGCGAAGCATTGCAGCGCCAGCGCGAAGAAGAGGATGCTGCCCGGCACCCACATCAGCATTCCGCCGAGTTGCTGATCGGCGAGCGGGCTCAGGCCCCAACGCGGTGCGGTGAACCAGTGCACGTCGAACCATGCGCGCGACGACAAGCTCAGCACTGCGCCGAGCAGGCCCATCTGCGTGGAGGTTACGAGACCGGCCGCAAGCGCCTGGACCGGATTTTTACGCTCCGCATGCAGCAGTGCATGCCAATGCCACACCCCACTTGCGAACAGCGAGAGATGCATTGTCCAATAGATCGGGATCGAGCGCGGAGTCGCGTCATAGGGCAGCGGCATGTGCCAGAACCAAAGGAGCAACGCGAAGGACGCTGCCGAACCGGATAGCGCGCCAGGAGCCCGCCAATGCGAGGGCAGGCTCGCCGCGATCAGTGGTGCGGCTATCAACAGAAGGATCATGTGTTGCGCCACGCGCGCGGCGAACAAGGAGACCGAAAGCGCGCACAGGGGCGAGATGAGCGCGGCGGCGGCGATCGACCAGCCAGCCGCCGCCTTTCCAGGGGCGCGGCCATGCGTCACCAGCCAGATCCAGTGAAGCGAGGCGAGACAGAGCAGTCCCGCGATCAGCCAAGGATCGAGGTTGAACCGTTCCAGAAGCTCACCGGGAAGCGGAGGGGAACCGCAATACGCTTGCGCTGGTTGCACAACCCTCTCCCATTATCTGTCAGCGCAGTAATGGCTGTTGCATCAATTGGTTCCGCAATGTGGTTAATAGCACAATGGGACTAGATAGCCGCTTCGACGAGACTGGAATGCTGGTGCGGGCAGGTGGAGGATTTAGCTTGCGCTGCGATCGGGGCGACAGCGTCAAGCTCGAGCTGCACCGCGTGCCGGTCGATCATGTTCAAAAGCGCGTTCGCGTGGTCGGTTCGCTGATCGCGGAAGGCGTCGTCGCTGTCGAAGGCGTCGCCGCCGTCTAGCTGCGGCTCATGGCCTGATGCCGCCGCGCAGGTTTCGCTCGCGGCCTGCACGCATACAAATGCGCCCCTGCGCGAGCAGGGGCGACATGTCATCGAGAGGCGCCGCCCGTGCGGGTCGGCGCCGGCGCGATTCGTGGATCAGCCCGCTGGCTTCAGATGGGCCGAGATGTGCTTGTTCATCTCGAACATCGAGGCCTTCTTCTTGCCGAAAATCTTGGCGAGCTTGTCGTCAGCCAGGATTTCCCGCTTGTCCTTGGGGTTCTGCAGGTCGTTCTTTTTGATGTGATCCCACACCTTGCTCACGACTTCGCTGCGCTTCAGCGGCTTGTCGCCGACAATCGCGCTGAGTTCCGGAGAGGGCTGTACCGGCCGGTTGAGGCCATCAGTCTTCCCCTGTTTCGTCGTCTCTTTGCCTGGTTTGACAGCCATGTTCGAATCTCCTCGTCCGGTGGCGGGGGAAACTGCCAGAAATCGTTGCTGCCCCCAAGTGTTTTTCGATCCCAGCAAAGCAGTATGCGAAGGGCATTTTCAGGACGCCGTTAGACGCAGCAGCGTAAGCTTCGCCTTGCCATAAACGCGCTCTGCTGCAATCTCATAACCTTCGAGCTCTACGGGTTCCTCCACCGCCGTCTCGATACTGGCCAAGCCGTGCGGTGCCAGCTTCAGTCCTGCGATCGCGGCCTGGCCCAGCCCGCTGCGATAGGGCGGATCGCAAAACGCCAGATCGAACGGGCCGCCGATGAAATGCTGGGCGGATACAGCTTTGATCGTGGCATCGGCGCCCAGCAGCGCGACATTGGCGCGCAACGCCTCCAGAGCGGCGCGATCCTGCTCGACGAAGGTGCAATGCGCCGCCCCGCGCGAAAGGGCTTCGAGGCCAAGCGCGCCGGTGCCCGCGAACAGATCGACCACCTGCAAGCCTTCGAAGCTGCCGATCCGGCTGGTCAGGATGGAAAAGAGCGCCTCGCGTGCGCGATCGCTGGTCGGGCGGGTCCTGTGCCCAGTTGGGGCCTTCAGCGGACGTCCCCGCCATTTGCCCGCGATGATGCGCATGTCAGCGCTTTTCCCGGCCCGCCGATGGGCGCGACGGGCGCGCGCGCCGTTTCGGCATGCTTCCTGCCGGCGGCCGAGGTCGTGCAGCTTCGGCGGCTGCTTTTTTGGAAGCAGGCAGCTTCGGGCGCGGGCCGGGGCCGATCGCAAGTGAGGGCAAGGCCTTCCTGAAGGCCACCAGGTCGTGCTGGCGTATTTCCTCCACCGCGCCTGCGGGGAGATCGTCCAGCACAAAGGGACCATAGGCGGTCCGGATGAGCCGCGAGACCCTGAGCCCGAGATGTTCGAGGACACGACGCACCTCGCGGTTCTTGCCCTCCGTCAGCTTGAGCTCGATCCAGACATTGGCGCCGGTGCGGCGCTCCAGATTGGCGTCGATCGAGCCGTAGCGGACACCGTCGATCTCGACACCCTCGATCAGCTCTTCGAGCTGCGCCTGTGTGACATTGCCATAGGCGCGTGCGCGGTAGCTGCGGGTGACGCCGGTTGCCGGCAATTCGAGCTGGCGCTTGAGCTCGCCGTCGGTGGTCAGAAGCAACAGCCCCTCGGTATTGAGATCGAGCCGGCCGACCGGCATCACGCGCGGCAGATCCCTGGGTAGCCTGTCATAGATAGTCGGTCGTCCTTTCGGATCGCGTTCGGTGGTCAGCAGGCCCGCGGGCTTGTGGAAGCGAAACAGGCGCGCTGGAGCGGGGGCGCTGACCGGCTTGCCGTCGACCGTTATGCCATGCAGCGACGTGAGCAGCGTGGCTGGCGTGTCGAGCGCTACGCCGTCTTTCGCGATGCGGCCATCAGCGATCATGCGCTCGATTTCGCGCCGGGACGCGATGCCGGCACGCGCGAGCAGCTTGGCAATGCGCTGAGGTTCGCGCGCGGGCTTGGAGGATGCGGCCATCGCCTAGCCCTTGGGATCAATCTCCAATCCGCGCAAGCCATGTTCGGGAGTATGGGTCGGCGCATGGGGCGGCTCGATCTCGGGCGGCTCCAGCACCTCGATCGCGCCTTCCCAACGCGCCACCGCGATGCTGGCCACCGCATTGCCGACCACATTGGTCGCCGAGCGGCCCATGTCGAGGAAATGATCGACCGCGAGAATGAGGACGAGGCCAGCTTCGGGAATATGGAAAAAGCCCAGTGTCGCCGAAATGACCACCAGGCTCGCCCTCGGCACGCCGGCCATGCCCTTCGACGTGACCATCAGCAGCAGCAACATGGTCAATTCCTGGCCGAGGCTGAGGTCGATGCCATAGGCCTGCGCGATGAAGATCGTCGCAAAGGTGCAGTACATCATCGAGCCATCGAGATTGAAGGAGTAGCCGAGCGGAAGGACGAAGCTCGCTATCCGCCTGGGAACGCCGAAGCGATCGAGCGCCTCCAGCGTGCGCGGGAAGGCGGCTTCCGAAGATGCCGTCGAAAAGGCCAGCAGGATCGGTTCGCGAATATATCTGATCAACAGGCGCGCGCGGCGACCGACGATGAGAAAGCTGGTGCCGAACAACAGGCACCAGAGCACCAGCATGGCGAAATAGAACCCGCCGAGGAACTTGCCGAAGGTGGCGAGGATCGACAGCCCCTGCTCGGCGACCGCAACCGTCACTGCCGCGAATACCGCCAGCGGCGCGACGCGCATCACATAATCGGTGATCTGGAGCATGATCTGGCTCAGCGCTTCGACGCCGCGGAGGACGGGGGCGGCCTTCTCGCCGATGGCGGTCATCGCCACGCCGAAGAAGATCGCAAAGACAACGATCTGGAGGATCTCATTGTCCGCCATCGCCTCGACGATCGATCTGGGGACGAGATGGGTGACGAAATCCTTGAGGGTGAAGCTGGCGGATTCGACGACGCGCGGTGCGGCCGCGGCCTTGGTCAGCGCGTCGCCCGAAAAGGCGCCGACGCCGGGCTGAAGGAGATTGACCAGAATGAGGCCGAGGGTCAGCGAAACCAGGCTGGCGCACAGGAACCAGCCGATCGACCGGACGCCGATCCTGCCCAGGGCGGCGCTGTCTCCCATATGCGCGATGCCGCTTACCAGCGTCGCGAACACCAGAGGCGCGATGATCATCTTGATCAGGCGGAGAAAGAGATCGGTGATGATCCCGAGATGGCTGGTGATGCCCTCGAGCATTGCAGGATCAGCGATGAGTCGGTTGAGGAGGAAACCGAAAAAGGTGCCTGTCACCATCGCCAAAAGAATGAAGAAAGTCAGCTTTTTGGCCATGCGGCTATCCCCTTGAACATGCCGTTGTCGCGGTGGCAGCACATATGGTCAAGCGCATGTGTCGATGCGTGGAACAAAGCGGTAGCGCGGCGATTGACCGGTGACGATGGGAGATAAAGAAAAATGCTGTTCGACTCGCGTGCGCGGACGATCAATCGCCTGCTGATCGTCGAGGATGAGCCGCTGGTCGCATTCGACACCGAGCACGGCCTTTCCGATGCCGGTTATGAAATTGTCGCCACCGTGGATCGTGTCGAGGATGCTCTGCGTGTGATCGAGCAGGACGAGCTCGATCTCGTCCTGGCGGACGTGGCCTTGTCCGAAGACGGCAATGGCATCGAGGTTGCAAAAGTCGCCAGCCGGAAAGGCGTGGCCGTCTTGTTCGTTACCGCCCAATGCCCGGTCGAGGCGCGGCAGTTCGCCGTGGGCTGCCTTGCGAAACCCTATCGCCCGCGCGACTTGCTGATCGCGATCGATGCCATCGAGGCGCGGCGGCAGGGAAAGCGCGTGCGGCGCGTGCCTGACGGGCTGAGCCTTTACGCAGGTTCGGAAGGTGCAGACGAGGCTGAAAATTAAGCTTGCGGATGCGGCAATTAGTCCACATCTGATTGTGGCGGAAAGGCAACAATCTTCGTGGGCGAATTGGGCTGATGGCGGATCTGTATTCTACGCTGGGAATAGCGCGCGGCGCGGACGATGCCGCGATCAAGAAAGCGTATCGAAAACTTGCCAAGGAGCTTCACCCCGATCGCAATCAGGAGAACCCCAAAGCGGCCGAGCGCTTCGCCGAGGTGACCTCGGCATATGATCTGCTGTCCGACAAGGACAAGCGTGCCCAATATGATCGCGGCGAGATCGATGAGAATGGCAACCCGAAGATGCCCTACGGCTTTGGCGGGGCAGGTGGCCCCCAGGGCGGCTTCCGCCACGGGCAGGGCGGCGCGCAGTTCGAGTTCGGCGACGCCGATCTCGGTGATATCTTCAGCGGAATTTTCGGCGGTGGCGGCGCGCGTGCACGTGGCCCCGGCGGCAATTTCGGCGGCTTCGGCGGCCGCGCGCGCAAAGGTGCCGACATCGGCTATCGTCTTCAGGTGCCGTTCGAGGACGCGGCGGCGCTGAAGCCGCAGCGCATAACCCTGTCGAGCGGGAAAACGATCGATCTGAAGCTTCCGGCCGGCGTCGAGACCGGCACGCAGATGCGGTTGTCGAACCAGGGCGAGGAGGGGCCGGGCGGCACCGGCGACGCGATCGTCACGATCGAGGTGCGGCCGCATCGTTTCTTCCAGCGCGACGGCGACGATGTCCGGCTGGACCTTCCGATCACACTCGGGGAGGCGGTGAAAGGCGGGGCGGTCAAGGTTCCCACGGTGGAAGGCGCGGTCATGCTGACGGTGCCGGCCGGATCGACCAGCGGCAAGACGCTCCGTCTCAAGGGTCGCGGCTTTCACAAGAAGGGCGGGGGGCGTGGCGATCAGCTGGTCACGTTGATGATCGATATCCCCGCTGACGATGCCGCGCTCAAAAGCTTTGCCGAAACTTGGCATGGCGGAGGCAACCCGCGCGCTTCTCTCGGTGTTTAGCCGAGTGTGAAGGACGTTTCCCCCGTATCGCCCGAAGAAAGGGCAAGGACGGAGGCGCGCGGCGGCTTCGTTCGCCACCTCGACAAGATCGGCCCGGGCACGCGAACCTATGAAGTCGCCAAGCGGGTGGTGATCGGCGTCTATTCGGACGGCTTCATCCACGCGGGAAATCTTGCCTATCTGGCGTTGCTCACGCTCTTTCCCTTCTTCATCATCATGGCCGCCGTGGCGCAGATCTTCGGCCACGGCCCTGAAACGATGGTCGCGGTGCGCTCCTTCCTGAAGACGGTGCCGCCGAGCGTTGCCGAGCTCCTCGCCAAGCCGATATCGGATGTGCTGGCGGCGCGAACGGGCTCGTTACTGTGGCTCGGCGCGCTGGTCGGGCTCTGGTCGGTCGGCAGCTTCATCGAGACCATCCGCGATATTTTGCGGCGCGCTTATGGCACGCCCTTCTTGCGTAGCTTCTGGCGTTATCGGCTGAGTTCGATCGCGATCATCGTGATATCGGTGATCCTGGCGCTGACGGCGTTCAGCCTGCAGGTGACGATCGTCGCGATCGAGCAGTTTCTTTACCGCATCCTCCCCTTCGCGCGCGACATCACCGACCTGATCAGGCTTTCCAAGCTGTTGCCGCTGGCGATGATGATCGTGGCTCTTTACGCGATCTTCTATTCGCTGACGCCCTCTAAATATCGCTACAGCGCGTGCCCGAAATGGCCCGGCGCCCTGTTCACGGCGTTGTGGTGGATGGCGGTGACAATCATGCTTCCGTTGATCCTGGGCTTGCTCGGCAGTTATGATCGTACCTACGGGAGCCTAGCCGGCGTCATCATCGCCTTGATATTCTTCTGGTTCGTCGGGCTTGGGCTGGTTTTTGGCGCGCATCTCAACGCGGCACTGGCGGAATCCCCTGAACCAGCGCTAAAGGACGGCCAACCGACAAGCTGAAGGAGAAAAAATGGCCGGCTTGATGCAGGGAAAGCGGGGTCTGATCATGGGCCTTGCCAATGATCGATCGCTTGCCTGGGGCATTGCCAAGGCCCTGCACGCGCAGGGCGCCGAAATGGCGTTCAGTTACCAGGGAGAAGCGCTCGAGCGGCGCGTGCGTCCGTTGGCGGCTGAAGTGGATTCGGATTTCCTGATCGATTGCGACGTATCCGACATGGACGCGCTCGATGCCGCGTTCGCAGTCTTGGCTGCCAGATGGCCGACGATCGATTTCATCGTTCATGCGATCGGCTTTTCGGACAAGAACGAGCTCCGCGGCCTCTATGTCGATACCAGCCTCGACAATTTCCTGATGACAATGAACATCTCGGCCTACAGCTTCGTGGCGGTGACGAGGCGGGCGCGGGCGATGATGCCGAATGGCGGCTCGGTCCTGACGCTGACTTATTATGGCGCGGAAAAGGTCGTGCCGCATTACAACGTCATGGGCGTCGCCAAGGCGGCGCTGGAAACGTCGGTCAAATATCTGGCAATGGACCTCGGCCCCGAAAACATCCGGGTCAACGCGATCTCGGCCGGTCCGATCAAAACGCTGGCCGCAAGCGGCATCGGCGATTTCCGTTACATCCTCAAATGGAACGAACTGAACTCGCCGCTGCGCCGAAATGTGACGATCGAGGACGTCGGCGGCGCGGGCGTTTACTTTCTTTCTGACTTGTCTAGCGGCGTGACAGGAGAGATTCATCATGTCGACGCAGGCTATAATGTCATTGGCATGAAGGCCGAGGATGCGCCAGATATAGCCTTGGCTTAGCTTTTCGAAGGAGGGGGCGATGAAGTTGCGGTTTTACGGTGCCGGCATGATCCTGATATCCGCCGTGGCGGGGTCGGTGAGCGCGCCGGCGAGCGCCGAGCCGACATTCGTTTCCGGCCTCGAGCTGATGCAACAATGCTCGACGCGGCGCGCAAACGCGTTCGACGCATGCAACAACTATATTCGCGGAGTGGCGGACAGCTATTCGGAAACCAGCCTCGACGGATCGACCTTTCCCTACAAGCTTTGCTTCCCGGTCGGCGTGGACGATTCGGTGCTGGTCAATACGGTGCTGGATTATATGAAGCTCAAAAGCACCAATTTGCAGACCAAGGCGAGCAGGGTGGTCGGTGCGGCGCTGGCGGCGCGCTTCTCCTGCAAATGATATGAGCTTCAACAGCTTCGGACGCGTATTTCGTTTCTCGACCTGGGGCGAAAGCCATGGCCCCGCGCTCGGCGCGGTCGTGGACGGTTGCCCGCCCGGGCTGCCTTTGCGCGAGGAGGACATACAACCCTGGCTCGACAAGCGCCGGCCGGGCACGTCCCGTTTCACCACCCAGCGTCAGGAGCCTGATCGGGTACGCATTCTCTCCGGCGTATTCGAAGGACGGACGACGGGAACGCCGATTTCGTTGATGATCGAGAATGTCGATCAACGCTCGAAGGATTATGCGGACGTTGCGAAAGCCTATCGCCCCGGGCACGCCGATTATGCCTATGATCTGAAATATGGTTTCCGCGATTACCGCGGCGGCGGGCGCTCCTCGGCGCGAGAGACTGCGGCGCGGGTCGCTGCCGGCGCGGTGGCGCGGCGGGTGATCGAAGGGGTCAAAATTCAGGCGTATCTGGTTGAGCTTGGCGGTGATCCGATCGATCGATCGTTGTTCGACGACGCCCAGATCGACAATAACCCATTCTTCTGCCCGGACGCGCATGCCGCTGCGCGCTGGGAGGTGCTGGTGGACGATGCGCGCAAGCGCGGATCATCGCTCGGCGCGGTGATCGAATGCGTCGCCGAGGGTGTGCCGCCAGGCTGGGGCGCGCCGCTTTACGCCAAGCTCGATAGCGAGCTTGCTGCCGCGATGATGAGCATCAACGCTGTTAAAGGAGTCGAGATCGGCGAGGGCTTTCATGCCGCGCGGCTGACCGGTGAGACCAATGCAGATGCGATGCGCCCCGGCAATGACGGACGGCCGCTCTTTCTCTCCAATCATGCGGGCGGCGTCGCCGGTGGCATATCGACCGGGCAGCCCGTGCTCGTCCGCGTCGCTTTGAAGCCGACCTCTTCGATCCTTACGCCGGTCGAAACGATCGACCGCGAAGGCGCGGCAACCGAGATCATGACGAAGGGGCGGCACGATCCCTGCGTCGGCATCCGCGCAGCGCCTGTCGTCGAGGCAATGATGGCGCTGGTGCTTGCCGATCAGAAGCTGCTGCACCGCGCGCAAACGGGCAAATGAGTGAAGCGCGGATAGCCCGTCGGCTCCGCATTCACGGCCGTGTGCAGGGCGTCTACTATCGTGGCTGGACGGTCGAGCTCGCCGAACGGCTTGGCCTCGATGGCTGGGTCCGCAACAGGATCGACGGGACGGTCGAGGCGCTCGCGGTTGGGTCGACCGAAGCGGTCGAAGCGCTGATCGCAGCCTGCCATGACGGCCCAGCGGGTGCGCGCGTGGATCTTGTGGAAGTGGAGACCGCGCAGGGTATCGTGGCGGCAGGCTTTTCCCAGAAGCCGACCGTGTGATCAGCTGTCGCTCAGGAAATCCTGCTTTACCGCGATATCGATGCCATTGCCGATAGGAAGCAGCGTCGACAACATGCCAGGAATGGCGCGAACCGCCGCTTGGTAGGTCTCCGCGTCCTTTCGCGCCTGGGGTGGAAATGTCATGTTGTCTGCCAGGATGGTACCGCTCGGACCGAGTAGCGGCGCAACCCGATGGAGGCACGGGACGTAAAGATCCTTCCACAAATCCATCAGCACGAAATCGACAGGTCCCGTCTGACCTTCAAGCAACTCAACCGCATCGCCCAATCTGAACTCGACATAATCGCTCAAGCCTGCCCGCTGCAGTCGCTCGCGAGCATAGGCCTGTTTGTTGGCCGCAACGTCGTAGCTATAGACTTTGCCGCCCGTCGCCTTCGCCGCGTCCGCGAGGAACAAGGTCGAGTAGCCGTAAGACGTGCCAAGCTCGACGATGATGTGCGCGCCGAGCCCGACGACAAGCGCATGCATGAGCCTTCCGACGTCCTCGCCGACCGGAATCAGGAGATCGTTCACGTCTGCTGCCTGGAGGGCTTGAGGATCGTGCACGATTGGATCCTCGCGCGCCAGCCGCTCGTTATATTCGGCGAGTACGGCTAAGAAACCAGGGTCTTCGAGCGCCATGGTTGCTCCTCAATCAGCGAAAGGGTCCCGCACGAGGATCGTATCCTCCCGCTCGGGGCTGGTCGATACCAGCGCGACCGGGCATCCGATCAATTCTTCGATTCGTCGCACATATTTGATGGCCTGGGCAGGCAGTTGCGCCCAGCTGCGGGCGCCGGCGGTCGATTGGCTCCAGCCCTCGATCGTTTCGTAGATCGGCTCCGCGCGCGCCTGATCCTGCGGGTGTGGCGGCAAATAATCATAGTGATGACCGTCGACCATATAGCCCGTGCAGATGTTGAGCTCCGCGAAGCCGTCAAGCACGTCCAGCTTGGTGAGGGCAACGCCCGTGACGCCCGAGACGGCCACTGACTGGCGCACCAGAACCGCGTCGAACCAGCCGCAGCGGCGCTTGCGTCCTGTTACGGTTCCGAATTCATGACCGCGCTCACCAAGCCGCTGCCCCGTTTCGTCGGTAAGCTCGGTCGGAAAGGGGCCGGAGCCGACCCGGGTCGTATAGGCCTTCACAATGCCCAGCACGAACCCCGTCGCGCTCGGGCCGAGGCCGGAGCCGCCGGCGGCCGTGCCTGCGATGGTGTTGGAAGAGGTGACGAACGGGTAAGTGCCGTGATCGACGTCAAGCAGAACGCCCTGGGCGCCTTCGAACAATATGCGATCGCCGCGCGCCTTTGCCTGGTTGAGCGTGAGCCAGACTGGCTTGGCAAAAGGCAGGATGAAATCGGCGATTTCCCTCAGATCGGTCATCAGCCGTTCGCGATCGATCGGGCCTTCGCCGAACCCGGCCCGCAGCGCATCATGATGTGCACAGATGCGATCAAGCTGAAGCTCGAGATCATCGAGATGAGCGAGATCGCAAACCCGGATCGCACGGCGGCCGACCTTGTCCTCATAAGCCGGGCCAATGCCGCGCCTGGTAGTGCCGATCTTGCCGGCGCCCGAGGCATCCTCGCGAAGCCCGTCAAGGTCGCGATGGAATGGAAGAATCAGAGGACAGGTCTCAGCCACCTGCAGATTGTCCGGCGTCATCGTGACACCTTGCCCCTTGAGCTTGGCGACCTCATCGCGGAAATGCCAGGGATCGAGCACGACGCCATTGCCGATCACCGAAAGCGTGCCGCGCACGATGCCCGACGGCAGGAGGCTCAGCTTGTAGGTCTGATTGCCGACGACGAGCGTGTGGCCGGCATTATGCCCGCCCTGGAAGCGCACGACGACGTCGGCGCGCTCCGCCAGCCAGTCTACGATCTTACCCTTGCCTTCATCGCCCCATTGGGCACCGATGACGGTTACGTTGGCCACGTGGCTCCCCTTCGCTTACAAGCGGGCGCTGCCTATTGGATGCTGGCGCTCGCGTCCATGCCTATGTGCCGAATCCTGTGCTGGAGAACCGATCTGCGTTTCCTGATTGCTTTGATGGCGTTGCTTGCCAGCGCCTGCCAAGCCGGGCCGCCCGGCATGAAGAGCAGAACCGAAGCCTATGGAGGCGCCGAAAAGCAGGTGCTTGATATCTATTGGACCGGCGAAGGGCCACCGGCTCCCCTCATCCTGTTCATCCATGGCGGCGGCTGGTCGATGGGTTCCAAAAAGGATGGCGAGAGCGCGCAGCCAGGCTATTTCGTAGCAAAAGGCTATGCCTATGCGTCGCTCGATTATCGCCTGGTACCCGATGTGAAGGTCGAGGATCAGCTCGCCGATGTCACGCGCGCCCTGCGCTGGCTGGTGAAGCATGGCCGAAGGTTCAACATCGATGCGCGCCGGATCGTGCTGGTCGGGCACAGCTCGGGAGCGCATCTTGCGGCGCTCATCGCGACCGACCCGGATTGGCTGAAGCGCGCCGGCGTGCCGTTCGATTCGATCAGGGGCGTCGTCTCGCTCGATGGAGCAGGCATCGACGTGCCAGGGATCATGGCGGCCGGGGCGATCACGTCGCGCTTTTACGCAGACGCGTTCGGTGCGGATGTTGCCCGGCAGACTCGTCTCTCGCCGCAGGCCCATGTGGGATTGCCCGATGCCCCCCGCTGGCTCTTTCTCTACGATCAAGCACATAATCCGGCGGCCGGTTTTTTTGCCCAGCGTTTCGCGCAATCGCTGCGGCAGGACGGAGCGGTCGCCCGGGTGGTGGCGATCCCCGATACCACGCACATGTATATGCTGGGCACGCTCGGCAAGGAGCAGAACCCGGCTACGATCGCGGTGGATGCCTTTTTGAAGGACGCGGTTGGATCGCCGAACGGCGGTCCTCAATAGGGAGCGGCGACGCCGTCGCGCAGAATGTGGGTGCAGCCGAGCTTTTGCCCGTCGTCATCTGCCGAGAGGGCTGCAATCGTTATCCAGCCCTCGCTCCGCAATGCAGCCGCTGTCGCTTGGTCGCTGCCGAGCGGGATGAATATGCGGCGGCGCGCTTCCTGCCCGAGGCCAGCATCGACCAACGGGTCGAGGAAGAGCGAAAAGCCGACCGCTTCCTCCTCGCCGCCTTGAGCATCGACGATCGTGTAGGCTCCGCCACGGCCAATCTCCCCGGAAAGGCCGTTTCCGAACAGCGAGAAGCCGATCCAGCTTTGATATTCGAAGCCGTGCTGCTCGGTCGGGTCGAGCGTGAGCGTTGCCCGTTCACCGATGGCGGCGGCGATCGTATCAATGGCTTCGAGGCGGGACTGGAGCACGGCTGCGCCATCGAGCCTGGCAAGGCGCGCGCGGGCCGAGGCTACCGGTCCCGCCGCCTGCAACAGTGGCAGATAAGCGCTCGCTCCTAACTCGGCCAGCGCACCCGCATCCTTGGCGTCGAGCCGGTCGCGCACTGCGTCGATGCGATCGGCTGGCAAGGGAAGGGGGCCGGCCGCCAGCGTCTCGATCAGATTCGGCAGGGTCAAATCCACCGTGATGTCGGTGACGCCGGCAACCTCCAGCGCCTCGATCGCTACCAGCAGCACTTCGATCACCGCGTTGGGCGTGGATGGCCCGATCAACTCGGCCCCTGCCTGCGTCAGTTCGCGCACCGGCCGTAGCTGCGTCGCGCGCAACCGCAGCACCGGTCCGCCATAAGCGAGGCGGAGCGGACGCGGGCGATGCGCCATGCGGGTCACCGCGATCCGGCCCACCTGGGCGGTGATGTCCGGGCGTAGCGCCAGCGTCTGTTGTGAAATCGGGTCAACGAAGCGCAGTAGATCCCGGGACCGCGCAGACTTCAGGCGTCCAACCAAGGTCTCCTCGAACTCCGCGAGCGGGGGCGCGACCCGTTCGTAACCGTGGCGGCTAATCGCCACGATAGCCCTGTGAAGCAGCCGCGATGCCGCTTCCGCCTGCGGCGGCAGCCGGTCGTGAAAGCCTTCCGGTAAAAGTCCGGGAGCAATGGTCATGCTGGCCCTTTAGCGATTATTTCTGCGGACGCTACCTGGCCAAGCTAATCAAGCGCTATTGAAGCTGCGGCTGGGGAATTTCCGGGGTCACCGGCGGCCCCTCTCCTGCGCATTGTCTTAATTTTGTATCCCAGCCGCAGCAGCCACAATCTACCGAAATTTCACGTCGGCAAGGAGATCGTATTCCTCACAAAACAAAGCCGACCGGCGCTGAATCGGCACGCTTGGCCGCAAATACAAAGAAAGGGCCGGCTCCGAGGAGCCGGCCCTGAAAAGTTTTAGGAGAGGATGCCTGAAAGGCAATTCCCTTGTGCGCTGCGTCAAATCATTTTGCAACTGCAAAAATTTTTATCGTAATTGCAAAGATTGCATCGCTCGTTTCAGAAGTGAAGCGATCTTGCGCGCTTGACGCCCGGGAGCGCATTCACCTTCGCCAGCAGCCCATCTTCGGCCGGTGTGTCGAGCGATAGCAGGAGCACCGCCTCGCCGCCGGCACGGCGCCGACCGAGGTGAAACGTCCCGATATTCACATTTTCCTGGCCAAGCGTGGTGCCGAGACGGCCAATGAAACCCGGCGCGTCTTCATTGACGATATAAAGCATCGAACCTGCCAGATCAGCCTCGACCTTGATGCCGAACAGCTCGACCAATCGCGGTTCCGCATTTGCGAACAAAGTGCCCGCGACCGAGCGTTCACCTTCCTTCGTCTGAACCGAGACTCGGACCAGCGTGTGGTAGTCGCCTTCGCGATCGTGGCGGATCTCGCGCACGTCGAGTCCGCGTTCCTTCGCCAGAAACGGGGCGTTCACCATGTTCACCGTATCGGAATAGACCCGCATCAAGCCCGCCAGCACGGCGCCGGTAATCGGCTTCATGTTGAGTTCAGCAGCCGCACCTTCGACCTCCACGGCGATCGAATTCAGCGCGCCGTGGGCAAGCTGGCCCACCAGCGAACCAAGCTTTTCTGCCAACGCCATGTAGGGCTTCAGCTTGGGAGCCTCTTCGGCCGAGAGGCTCGGCATGTTGAGCGCGTTGGTGACGCCGCCGGTCATCAGGAAATCAGCCATCTGTTCGGCGATCTGGATCGCCACATTGACCTGCGCTTCGGTGGTCGAGGCGCCGAGATGGGGCGTGGAAATGAACCCCGGCGTACCGAACAGCGGTGATTCGCTGGCCGGCTCGGTTACGAACACGTCCAGGGCGGCGCCGGCGACATGACCTGCGTCGAGGGCGTCCTTGAGCGCCGCTTCGTCGATCAACCCGCCGCGCGCGCAATTGATGATGCGGACGCCTTTCTTGGTCTTGGCCAGATTCTCGCGACTCAGGATGTTGCGGGTGCTGTCGGTGAGCGGCGTGTGCAGGGTGATGAAGTCGGCACGCGCGAGCAGTTCGTCCAGCGTGACCTTTTCGACGCCCATTTCCAGCGCGCGCTCCGGCGTGAGGAAAGGATCATAGGCGACCACCTTCATCCTCAGCCCAAGTGCGCGGTCCGCCACGATCGAGCCGATATTGCCGGCGCCGATCAGGCCCAGCGTCTTGGACGTCACCTCGACGCCCATGAAGCGATTCTTCTCCCACTTGCCTGCCTGGGTCGATTTGTCGGCTTCCGGCAGGTCGCGCGCGAGGGCGAACATCAGCGCGATCGCATGCTCGGCGGTGGTGATCGAATTGCCGAACGGCGTGTTCATGACGACGATGCCGGCGGCGGAAGCCGCCGGAATGTCGACATTGTCGACGCCGATGCCGGCGCGGCCGATCACCTTGAGGTTTTTGGCCGCCGCAATCACGTCCTTGGTCACTTTGGTCGAGGAGCGAATGGCGAGGCCGTCATAATCACCGATCATGGCGATCAGCTCGTCCTTGGTCTTGCCGGTAATCTCGTCGACCTCGACGCCGCGCTCGCGGAAGATCTGGGCGGCGCGAGGATCCATCTTATCGGAAATGAGGACTTTGGGCATTGGTGTTGCCTTTCTGTTTCCACGTCACCCCCGCCGATGGCGGGGGGTTTATGTCGGTGGTGCGTTTTGCGTGGAGTGAAGCCGGCCCGGCAGGTGCCGGGCATCGATGAAGCCGAGGTTCAGCCGCGAGCGTGCGCCCAGGCCCAATCGAGCCAGGGGCCGAGCGTTTCGATATCGCTGGTCTCAACCGTCGCGCCGCACCAGATTCGCAAGCCCGGCGGGGCATCGCGATAGCCGGCGACGTCATAGGCCGCGTCCTCGGCTTCGAGCAGGGATGCCATCTTCTTGACGAGGGCAAGCTGCGCTTCGTCGTCGAGACCAGTCACCGCGTCGTCAGCGAATTTGAGACATACCGATGTGTTCGAGCGGCTCGCCGGATCCTTCGCGAGATGATCGATCCACGGCGTTTTCTGCACCCACGCGTCAAGCGCGGCGAGATTGTCGTCCGCCCGCCTGATCAGAGCACGCAAGCCGCCGGTCGATTTCGCCCATTCCAGCGCAAAGATATAGTCTTCGATCGCGAGCAGCGAGGGCGTGTTGATCGTGTCGCCCTTGAAGATGCTCGCGTTGAACTTGCCGCCTTTGGTCATGCGGAAGATCTTGGGCAACGGCCAAGCCGGCGTGTAGCTTTCGAGACGCTCGACTGCGCGCGGCCCGAGGATCAGCACGCCATGCGCGCCTTCGCCGCCCAATGCTTTCTGCCAGCTGTAGGTCACGACGTCGAGCTTGTCCCAAGGAATGTCCTGGGCGAAGCAGGCCGAGGTGGCATCCGCGATCATGAGGCCTTCGCGATCATCGCGGATCCAGTCGCCGTTCGGCACGCGCACGCCCGAGGTCGTGCCGTTCCAGGTGAAGACGACGTCGGTGGATTGATCGATCTGGCCGAGATCGGGCAGCTCGCCATAGGGCGCCTTGACGACCTTGGTATCGAGCTTGAGCTGCTTGACGACATCGGTGACCCAACCCTCACCGAAGCTTTCCCACGCGACCATCGTAGCCGGCCGCGCGCCCAACAGGCTCCACAGCGCCATTTCGACCGCGCCGGTGTCGGAACCCGGAACGATGCCGATATGATGGGTTGCAGGCACGCCCAGAATGTCGCGGCTAAGCTCCATCGCATGCACGATGCGGCTTTTGCCGAGCTTCGAACGATGCGAGCGGCCGAGCGAACCAGTGGCGAGCTTTTCAGGCGACCAGCCGGGCGGCTTGGCGCAGGGTCCGGATGAAAAATGGGGGCGGGCCGGCTTCGCCGCCGGCTTAGGGAAGTCAGTCATGTCAGTCTCTCCTCGCAGAGAGCACGCGCCGCGTTGGGACGGCGTGGCCCGCCGGCGCTTCTAGTCGCGTCCGCCACGAAGTCAACTAACGCGGCGTTAACCATCCAGATAATCGAGACACCGTTTCGCCCCGGCTCGCATCGCGAACCTCCCGACTCGCATTTTGGCCTTGGGCAATTGCTTTCGACGCACAGTCCCCGCAATGCGCTTTCATGCGCAAGCGGGGTATCGCACTTCTGCTCATGGTCGCGGCCTGCGTCGGCCCGTCCGAGCAGCGTCATGGCCGCTTGCCTCCTCCGCGACTGCCGGCTGAGCCGGATCTCAGAATGTGCCTCGCCGATCTCCAGGCCGCTGGTGCGCGCTTTGAGTTGTTGCCGGACCGCAGCTTTTCGCCTGGCTGTTCGGCGACCAGCTCGGTCAAGCTGCTCGCCGTCGGCATCCCGGTGACCAATCTCGGTGCCCTCAGATGCGGGCTGGCGGTGCCGTTCACGCGCTGGGTGCAGACCGCGGTCCAGCAGGCGGCGCGGGCCTGGCTGGATAGCCCGGTCGTCAAGATCGAGAGCTTTGGCAGCTATGCCTGCCGTCCCGTCAACGGGATCGCGGGCGGCAAGCTCTCCGAGCATGCGCGCGCCAATGCAGTGGATATCGCTGCCTTCGATCTCGCGAACGGCCGCCGCATCACCGTCGAGCAGGACTGGAACGGCCCGGACGCAAATGCGCGATCCTTCCTGCGCGCGCTGCATCAATCGGCGTGCCGGCGGTTCAGCGTCGTGCTTGGACCCGACGCCAACGCGTTTCACCACAATCATTTCCATTTCGACATGGGGCCGGGGCCTTATTGCCGCTAAGGCTGCCGGGCTTGCAAAATCGTAACCATGATCGCCATAGGCTCGCCGCCATGACAGACCAGAAGCTCCCAAAACGAATATTTCCGCGCGCCAAGGAAGATGCGGCTTCAGCCAGCCGCGTCACCTCCACCCGGCAGACCGAGCATTCCGCCTATCGGCTGGCGTTCCAGGATAAGGACTTCCTGCTTCGCGAAGATTTGCGGCCGGTTCGTTTTCAGCTCGAGCTGCTGAAGCCGGAGCTATTGCTTGATGAGGCTGGGATCGCCTCCACCTTCGTATTCTATGGCTCGGCGCGGATCCCCGAGCCCGACGATGCCGATCGGCTGGTGGAAGCAGCCAAGACCGAAACGCAGGAGATCATCGCGCAGAAGCTCAAGGGCAAGGCGAAATATTATGATGAGGCGCGAAGGCTGGCCCGACTGGCCAGCGCGACGCCGACGGATGCCGATGGCAAGCGCCATCTGGTGGTTTGTTCCGGCGGCGGCCCCTCGATCATGGAAGCGGCCAATCGCGGCGCGCACGACGTCGGGGCCGATTCGATCGGGTTGAACATCGTGCTGGCGCATGAGCAATTGCCCAATGATTTCGTAACGCCGTCGCTCTCTTTCCAGTTTCACTATTTCGCGCTGAGGAAGATGCATTTCCTGTTGCGGGCGCGCGCGGTCGCCGTGTTCCCGGGCGGGTTCGGGACGTTCGATGAGACCTTCGAGCTGCTCACGCTGATGCAGACCGGCAAGATCGCGGTCATGCCCGTGATGCTGTTCGGGGCCGATTTCTGGAATCGCGTGGTCAATTTCCACGCCTTGGTGGAGGAGGGCGTGATCTCCCCCACCGATCTAGATCTGATCCACTTCGTGGAAACCGCCGAAGAGGCGTGGAAGATCGTCCAGGACTTCTACGCTAAGGATTGACGCGAAGGCGTAGTCGCCCCTCCTGCTTACTTCTTGTTGCCTTCGGCAGCGCCTTCGCCCTTGCCCTCGCCCGCGGTCGCCGTCGGGACGGCAGGAGCGCGGCCCTGCGCGTTCGGCTGCTGGGTCCCCTCGGCGGCCTTGGGGTTGGCGTCAGCGCCTGGTCCGGCCGGGTTGGCCTGGGCGCCGCCCTTGTCGGCATTGGCCGGTGGTGCCGACGGCATCGGTTTGGGCGCATCGCTTTGCTTGTTGAGGTAAGCAATCACATTGGCGCGATCTTCAGGCTTGGACAGGCCGGCGAAGGTCATCTTCGTTCCCGGTGCGAAAGCTTTCGGGCTCTTCAACCAGGCGAACAGGCTGTCCCAATCCCAATTGCCGCCCTTGCTCGACAGCGCATCGGAGAAGGCAAATCCATTGGCGCCCTTGCCGATCGCCTCGCCGACCACGCCATAGAGATTCGGCCCGAGCGCGTTGGGTCCGCCCTTGTCGGCATTGTGGCAGGCAGCGCATTTTTTGAAGACGTCAGCGCCTTTCGCCGGATCGGCCGAAGCCAGATAGAAGGCAGCGGGCTGCTCGGCGGCGGCACCGCCGCTCTCGCCGCCCTCGGCCTCAACGCCCTCGACCACATAGCCCATCTTCTCGGGACGCTCGGCGCGGAAATATTCCCCAGTTACGATCGAAAGGCCCAGGGCGACAATGCCACCCGCAAGCACCCATCCGGCAATCGTATTCGCGCGATCGTTCATGCCCCGTCCTGTTGCTCAAGGTTCCGCGCGTCGGCCGCGCGAAAATCGCGCTCCCTTTAGAGTCGGTTGTCAGGCTTCGCAAGCCGCGCTTGCGATTGGCTGGTGCTGCCCCTAAGCGCTCTCGCCCATATGGAAAACTATCCCGCTCCCGCGCGCGCATTGGTCGCGCAAATGGTTGCTGCCGCTACCGCGGAGCCGGCGCGCGGGGTCACCTTTCAAGGCGCGCCTGGCGCCAATTCTCATATCGCGATCGTGGAGGCGATGCCCGACGCGTTGCCGATGCCCTGTTTCAGCTTCGAGGACGCGATCGATGCCGTACGCGATGGCATTGTCGATCGCGCACTGATTCCAATCGAGAACTCGCTCCACGGCCGCGTCGCCGACATTCACTTCCTGCTCCCGGAATCAGGGCTGGCGATCGTAAGCGAGCAGTTTCTCACCATTCGCCATTGCCTGCTGGGCCGCAAGGGCGCGCCCATCCTCGAAGCGATGAGCCACCCGCAGGCATTGGGGCAATGCCGCCATTGGCTGCGAAGCCAGGGAATCAAGCCGATCGCCTATCCCGACACGGCCGCCGCCGCCGCCGCCGTGGCCGAAATGAAGAATGAAGGTGTGGCGGCCATCGCACCGGCGCTTGCCGGCGAGCTTTACGGGCTCGATCTGCTCGCCGAAGGCATCTCGGATTCCGATGATAATACCACGCGCTTCGTGTTGCTGGCGCGCGATCCGCTTGCCGAGGTTCCGGAAGGGCCGGTCATGACGACCTTCATCTTCGAGGTGAAGAACATTCCCGCGGCGCTGTACAAGGCACTGGGCGGCTTCGCGACCAATGGCGTGAACATGACCAAGCTTGAAAGCTATCAGCGTGGAGCGAGCTTTGCGGCCACCGAATTCTACGCGGATATCGAGGGCAAGCCCGATGATCCGGCCGTCGCGCGCGCACTGGAGGAGCTTGCCTTCCATACCAAGTGGGTGCGTCTGCTCGGAACCTATTCGCAGGCGCGGCCGCGAACGGTTCCCGCCGGTTAAGCGCCGTCCAGCCAGCGCCTCAGCAGCGTGTGGGCGATCGCATAAGGCGGCGGCGGCAGGAACGGCGCGTCAGCGTCGCCGGCAAGCGAAGCGGATACAGCACTTCTGTCGCACCATTTGGCATGTTCAAGCTCATTCTCGTCCAGAATGATCTCGTCGCTCTCGGCTTCGCCGATGCAGGCGATCATCAACGAAGAGGGAAAAGGCCAGGGTTGGCTGGCGATATAGCGGATATTCCTGGCGACGACGCCCGCTTCTTCCCTGAGTTCGCGCGCGACCGCCTCCTCGATCGATTCGCCAACTTCGACGAACCCGGCCAGAGCCGAGTAGAAGCCCGCGGGGAATTGCGGCTGACGGCCGAGCAGCACGCGGCCCTCATGTTCTGCCAGCATGATCACGACCGGATCGGTGCGTGGAAAATGCTGGGCCTTGCAATTCGAACAACGCCTTGCCCATCCGGCACGGAAAGTCTCGGTAGGCGTGCCGCAGTTCGCGCAGAACTTGTGCCGGTTATGCCAGTCCACGAGGCTGCGCGCGGCCGCGAAGGTCGAGGCTTCGCCGGGTGGCAACGTGGCCAGTACCTGCATCAGTCGTGCGGAACGGGAGAAACCCGAAGGCGCTGCCGCCAACGCAACGAAGCGCGGTCTGCCGTCGATGAAGCCCAGCAACGCGAGTTCGGCTTCGTCGGGTGCGTCGGCAAGCGATCCCCAGGCAAGCCCGCCATCATCGGCGAGGCGGGGCTCCAACCCATCGAGCAGCAACAGCCGGGCTGAAAGACTTGCGCGCAAATCGGCAATCGCTTCCGGATTTTCTCGAAGATGGTCCGCCCGGTCGAGCGGGCTGCCGGTAAGGCCGGGAGGGTCGCGATCAGCCATTCCTGTTCCTTCTTGCAAGCGATGCCGCCTTGGCGAAAAGCGTCGGCAGACCGGCTTCGTCAATGCGCGCGATGGGCCACCAGATCCCGTCTTCATGATCGGTTTCGGCCTTGCTCCGATAGACTGCGGCGTCGAGGGCAAAATGGGTGAAGACGTGCCGGATCGTTCCGATCAAGTGCCAGCTATCTGCTGCAGGTGCCTGGGAAAGGCCGGGATCATCCTCGATCCACGGCCCCGAGGGAAGCGCGATCATTCCGCCCAGCAGCCCCTTGTCCGGGCGGCGGCAGAGCAGAACTTCACCATCACGCTCAGTCCAGAAGATGCTGCCGCGCTTCCGAGGCCGCGGCAGCTTGCGGGCCTTGAGCGGATAGCGCTCTGGCTCCGCTTTTCCAGCACAGTGGCTTGCGATCGGGCAAAGCAGACATCGCGGCGCGCGCGGCGTGCAAATCGTTGCGCCAAGATCCATCATGGCTTGGGCGAAATCTCCGCAGCGCTTCGTCGGCGTGATTCGGTCCGTCAGCGCGTGAAGTTCGGCTTTGCCAGCCGGAAGCGGTGAATCGCACCCAAACAGGCGCGCAACCACGCGCTCCACATTTGCGTCCATCACGACGGCACGCCGATCGAAGGCGATCGCCGCAATGGCAGCCGATGTGTAACCGCCAATGCCGGGCAGCGCCCGCAATGTTTGTTCTGTATCAGGGAATTGGCCGTGATATTTGTCAGCGATTGTTCGCGCGCAGGCGATCAGATTGCGTGCCCGGGCGTAATAGCCCAATCCCGCCCAGGCGGACATCAGCTCGGTTTCATCGGCGGCCGCGAGATCGGAGATGGTCGGCCAGCGCGTCGAGAATTTTTCGAAATAAGGTTTCACCGCCGCGACGGTTGTTTGTTGCAGCATGATTTCCGAAAGCCAGACCCGATAAGGTTCGGGCGGCGGCGCGCCAGGTGGCGAGCGCCAGGGCAAAACCCGCGCGTTCGAATCGTACCAGGCGAGCAGCTCACACGCTATCTGTGGATAATTGGTCTCGTGACTGTCGACGGCCATGCCGGGCCTATGGCATGGAGAGCCGAATGAAGGAACGTCGGAAAAAAAGTGACAAGCCGGCAGCCGAGCGCGTCGGCGGTCTGCGCGCCGTCGGCGACATGTTGCCGAGCGTGGGAGGTACCGCGTTCCGGCGCTTCGGCTTCGTGCAATCGTCGGTGGTCAGCCGCTGGCGTGAAATTGTGGGACCTCGCTATGCCGACGTGTCCGCCCCCGAATCGATCCGCTTTCCCGCCGGCAAACACAAGGACGGCGTGCTGACGCTGATGGTCGATAGTGCGCACGCGCCGATGATGCAGCATGTCGCGCCCGCCATCATGGAGCGGGTCAACCGTTTCTTCGGCTATGGCGCGGTGGCGCGGCTGACGATCCGGCAGGGACAGGTGACCCCGCCAGCGCCGCGCATGGCGCCGCCCAGCCTGAGGCCAGTCCCAGCCGCGATGGGCGATTCCCTGCGCGCGATCGGCGATCCGGAGCTTCGCGCCTGTCTCGAAGCCCTGGCAGGGGCAGTCGCGGCGTCGACAGGCACTCCGAGCTTCGAGGAAGACGATCGATGCGGCTGAGCGCTTTCATCGCTGCACTGCTGATGATGTTCGCGCTGGCTCCGGCGCAGGCGGTCCCGAAGGACTGGAATCGCGTCGTCGCGGCCACGCCCGCAGGGGGCTATCTGATCGGCAACCCGGCCGCTCCTGTTAAGGTGGTGGAATATTTTTCGCTGACCTGTCCACATTGCCGGCATTTCGTCGAAACCGGGCTGGCGCCGCTGCGCGGTAATTATATCGCGAAGGGCAAGGTGAGCCTGGAACTCAGGAATTTCGTGCTCAACGGTCCCGACTTGTCGGCCTCAATCCTGATGACGTGCGGGTCGCCCGCTCTGGCGGTTCATCTCTATGACGCGGTTTATGCCGATCAGGAGAAGCTGTTCGCCGGCGCCTTTTCGCTGAAGCAGGACGCGCTGGATCGCATCCAGGCCGCGCCTGTCGAGGCCAAGCCGGGTGTGTTCGCCCATGAGGCCGGCATCGATGCCTGGTTCGCGGCGCATGGTCTTCCGCCCAAGCAAGCGGCTGCATGCCTTGCGGATCCGAAACGGCAGCAAAGGCTGATCGATCTGCGAGCGGAGGCAATCGAAAAGCAGAATGTTCAGGGAACGCCCACCTTCGTCGTCAACGGCACGGCGGTCAGCGGCACGGGATGGGAAGATCTGGAGCCTGCAATCAAGACCGCGCTGGGCGGCGGATAAAGGAGTGAGGCAATGCGTATCCGGTTCATAGCGGTGGCGGCGGCGATGCTGGTCAGCCTTGCCGCCTGCAACAAGAAGGCGGAGGAGAATGCTCCGTCCGCGCCGGCAGTTTCCGCGGCCGCCATTCCCGCTCCGGCTGGCACAAAGTGGAGCGACAAGGTCGCCGTTACGCCGGCAGGGGGCTATCTGATCGGCAACCCCGACGCGCCGGTGAAGCTGGTCGAATATGCATCGCTCACCTGCCCGCATTGCCGCGACTTTTCGCGCGAGGCGATGACGCCGCTACGCGACAAATATGTGGACAGCGGCAAGCTGAGCTGGGAATTCCGTAGCTTCCCGCTGAATCCGATCGATGTGTCGGCGACGCTGCTCGCCACCTGCCAGGGGCCGGGGCCGTTCTTCAAGCTGGTCGAGCAGAATTATCAGGAGCAGGACAAATGGGTCCTGCCGTTCCAGCAGCTCACCAAGCCGCAGCAGGATCAACTCGCCAAAGTCCCACAGGCCGAGCAATTCGCCGCGCTGGCCAAGGCAGGCGGGCTCGATAATTTCTATCGCGTGCGCGGGCTGCCGGAAGCCAAGGCGCAAGCCTGCCTGACCGACAAGGCCAAGATCGATGCCATCGTCGCGATGCGCGATCGCGGGATCAAGGACGACAAGGTCGAAGGCACGCCGACCTTCCTGATCAACGGCAACAAGGTCGATCAGCCCCCGACATGGACCGCGCTTGAGCCCGAGCTCAAGAAAGCGGGCGCTTAGCGCGCCGACGTGGTGGGGGCCGCGTCTTGAAGATCACCAAGCTCAGGCTGACCGGCTTCAAGAGCTTTGTCGAACCGGCCGAGCTACGGATCGAGCCGGGGCTGACCGGGGTGGTCGGTCCCAATGGCTGCGGCAAATCCAACCTGCTCGAAGCGATCCGTTGGGTGATGGGCGAAAGCTCGGCCAAATCGATGCGCGGCGGGGGAATGGAAGATGTGATCTTCGCCGGCACCGCCGCCCGCCCGCAACGCGATTTCGCTGAAGTCGCGATTCACATCGATCGCAAGGAGCCGGACAGCGACGGCGATACCCAGGCGGAGATCATCCGCCGGATCGAGCGGGGGGCGGGCTCGGCCTATCGGTTGAATGGCCGCGACGTACGGGCCAAGGACGTCGCCCTCCTGTTCGCGGACGCTGCCACCGGCTCGCATTCTCCAGCACTGGTGAGCCAGGGACGGATCAGCGCCATCATCTCCGCCAAGCCGGCCGAACGGCGCCAAATGCTGGAGGAAGCCGCCGGCATTTCCGGCCTCCACGTTCGTCGCAAGGATGCCGAGCAGAAGCTGCGTGCCGCCGAGACCAACCTGACCAGGCTCGATGACGTGATCGCGGAAATGGAAATCCGGGTGGCGTCACTCCGGCGTCAGGCGCGGGCTGCGGAGCGTTACCGCCAGCTCAGCGACGAGATTCGCGGCGCGGAGGCGCGCCTGATCTTCGCGCGCTGGCGCGATGCCGCCGCCGCGGCCGATCAGGCGAAGAAGGAAGTCGCAGCGGCCGAGGAAGCAGTTCATGCAGCAGCCGAGGCGCAACGCGCGGCGGCCGTGCATCAGGCGGATGCCACGAGGTTGGTCGGCGACGCTCGCGCCGAAGCGCAGAGCGCGCGCGAAGCTGAAAACGCGCTGTCGCATAAGCTCGCGATGCTGAACAGCGAGCGAGCCGCACTCGATCGGCGGATCTCCGAGCTCGGTGCGCGCGTCGAAACCATGGCGCAGGACCGCGCGCGGGAGGATCGCCTCGCGATCGACGCGGCCGAGGCGATTGCGCGCCTGGAGCAGGATGAAAAGGACCTCGCCGCCCGCATCGCCGATGCTGAAGGCCGGCGCGGATCAGTCGAAGCTCGCGCTGCCGAGGCGAACGAAACCGTTCGCGCTGGCGAGGTCTCGCTTGCGCAGGCGCTGGCGGCCGAGGCGGCGCAGCAGGCGGATCTGCGGGTCGCCGAGGCTGCGCTCGCGGCTGCGCGCCAGCGTCTCTATCGGGCGGCCGCCGAAATGCAGCGCGTGAGCGGCGAAATCGCGGCGTTGGGCGATGCAGCCGAACATGAGGCACGGCGCGACCAGGCGCGCAATGTGCGCGAAGCTGCCGAGGCTGCGATTACGCAGACGACCACCCTGCTGGCCGAAGCGGAGGCACGCCGTGACAAGGCTGCAACGGCGCGTGAGCAGGCAGAGGCGCGCGGCTCCTCGGCACGGGCAGCCCTGGCAGCGCTCGTTGCCGAGGCCAAGGCGCTCGAACGCGCCAATGCCGCCGATGCCGGTAGCGCGGAACGGGTGCTCGCCCAGATCAGCGCCGATCGCGGTTATGAGCATGCGCTGGCAGCGGCGTTGGGCGACGATCTTGAAGCGGGCCTGGGGCAGGGCGCGCGGCGATGGCTGGGGGCCGAGCGCCTGGACAGTGATCCGGCGCTGCCGGCCGGCGCCGAGCCGCTGGCAAGCCACGTCCGCGCGCCTGCGGCGCTGGCGCGGCGGCTTGCTCAGATAGGCGTCGTAGAAGTTGATGAGGGCACTTTGCCTTTGGCGGTGGGGCAGCGGCTCGTCACGCGGGATGGCAAGCTGCGGCGCTGGGACGGCTTTGTCGCCGAAGCGGGTGGCGTGGCTGCTGCTGAGCGGCTGATCCGCGCCAACCGGCTCGCAGAGTTGCAGCGGGTGATGCCTGCCGCGCAGAAGGATGTCGAAAGCGCCGAAGCCGCGCTGGCCGCGGCCAATGCCGAAGCGGCGGCCGCGCGCGCTGCGATCGACAAGGCCCGCGCGACGCTCGCGGAGATGGAGCAGGCGTTTCGCCGCGCCACGCGCGAAGAGGATAGCGCCACCGCGGCGATCGAACGCCATGCGTCCGCGCGCGCGGCCCTCGATCAGCGCCACCAGCGCGCCGCCGCCGAGCAGGCGGAAGCTGAAGCGGACGAGAAGCAGGCCTGGGCTACATTGGCAGCGCTGCCGCCGGGCGATGCGACCAAGGCCGAGGTTGCCCGGCTCAAAAATGCTGGCGATCTTGCCCGCTCCGCGCTTGCCGATGCGCGTGCGGCTGTCGCTGCGCTCGTTCACCAGATCGAGAATGACCGGACTCGTCGTGAGGCGGCGCGCAACGAGATCAAGAGCTGGCGAAGCCGTGCAGGCGACGCTGCCAAGCGCATCGAGGAGATGAACCGCAGGCTCGCCGAAGCTGAAGCCGAGCGCGCGACGCTGACCGGCGCGCCCGAGCGGCTGGATGCGCAGATCGCCGCACTTTCCGGCGAAGCCGACGAGGCAAAAGCGCGTGCGGCCGCGGCGATCGAGGCAGAGCGCACGGCTGAAGCGCGGTTGCGCGGCACCGAAGCCGCCGCAGCGGCAGCAGGCGAAACCCTCGCTGCGGCGCGAGAGGCGCGCGCCGGCACCGTCGCCCGCCATGAAAACCAGGAGCTGCGGCGCGTGGAGATGGGCCGTATCTCCGGCGAGCGTTTCGAATGCCCCGCGCCGGTGCTGCCGGCAAAAGTCGGCTTCGACGCCGCGACCGTGCAAGAAGCCTCGGCCGAATCGGCGCGTTTCGAAAAGCTCACCGCCGATCGGGAGCGCCTCGGGCCGGTCAACCTCGTGGCGGAGACCGAGCTGCGCGAGCTTGAAGAGGCAAGCTCCGTCAACAGCGCCGAGCGCGACGAACTGGGTCAGGCGATCAACCGTTTGCGCGGTTCGATCGGCAGCCTCAATCGGGAAGGCCGCGCGCGGCTGCTGGCGGCGTTCGAAGCGGTCGATAAACATTTCCGGCGGCTCTTCACTACCTTGTTCGCAGGCGGCGAGGCGCATCTGGCCTTGATCGATTCGGACGATCCGTTGGAAGCAGGGCTAGAGATCATGGCCCAGCCGCCGGGCAAAAAGCTTGCGGCGCTGACGTTGCTTTCGGGGGGCGAGCAGGCGCTGACGGCGGTGGCGCTGATCTTTGCCCTATTCCTCACCAACCCGGCTCCGATCTGCGTGCTGGACGAGGTCGACGCACCGCTTGATGACGCCAATATCGAGCGTTTCTGCGATCTGCTCGATCGCATGACGCAGGAAACCGACACACGCTATCTCATCGTGACGCACAATGCGGTGACGATGAGCCGCATGCACCGGCTGTTCGGCGTGACGATGGTCGAGCGCGGCGTCAGCCGGCTGGTATCGGTCGATCTGGGGGGGGCGGAGACGCTGCTGGCGGCGGAGTAGCGCTCCCGCAAAATCTAAGGCACTCCGCATGCCGGAGCCACGCTCAGCATGCGGAGATGAAAGCCTTCCGGATCAGATCAAACCGTCAGCGGACGCGCGGCCCGCCATAAGGCAGCGGCGGAGGCGGGCGGCGATCACGGCGGGGAAGCTGCGCCTGATAAGCGACCGAGCAATGATCGAGGCAATAGGGAAAGCCGGGATTGATCGGCGCTCCGCAGAAGTGGAAATCGGGTTCGCCCGGATGCCCCAGGGGCCATTTACAGATCTTGTCGGTCAGATCGAGCAGGCTCGTCTTGCCGGCCATTTCCGCCGAAGGCTTCGCCGGCACCAGTCGGCGGGGCGGGGCGGGTGATGATGGCGCCTGCTGCTCGCCCGGCATGGCGCGCTGGAAGCCGCCGGGGCCGATCGACCGGATCAGCGGTTGCGGGGGCTGCGGCGCGGCAGGCGGGGTACTTGCCTCCGGCGCCGGGCTGGGTGCAGCCGGGCGCGCTACCGGCCGCGGCGCTACCGGAGCAGCGGCAACGACGGGCTTCGGCGTATCGGCGCCAGCACCTTCGCCATGCTCGCCCGGCTTCACAGGCGAGGGGCGTGATTGAAGGCCGAGCCTATGCGCCTTGCCGATGACCGCGTTCCTGCTCACCCCGCCGAGTTCGTCGGCAATCTGGCTGGCGGTCATGCCGCCTTCCCACATTTTCCGCAGCTGTTCGATCCGCTCGTCTGTCCAGGACATTCAAACTCCTTTGCGCCCCTCGGCCAATCCGCTTGCGGAGGCCGCCGCGGGCTCCTAATCGACCGGGCCATGACGGACCAGCCTAAAATGCAGCTTCCCACACCCGGCGTTCCGGTGATCCCTTTGGTCAACTGGGGGGGATTGTACGGCCTCTATATCAAGGAGGTGCGCCGTTTCTTCAAGGTCCAGCTGCAAACCATCTGGGCGCCAGCCATCACCACCCTGCTGTTCCTGGTGATTTTCACGGTAGCGCTGGGCCGGCAGGGGCGGATGGTGATGGGCGTTCCCTTCGCCACTTTCATCGCGCCGGGGCTGATCGTGATGGGCATGATGCAGAACAGCTTCGCCAATGGCAGCTTCTGCCTGCTCAGCGGCAAGATGAACGGAACCATCATCGATTATCTGATGCCGCCGCTCGCGACCCTTGAACTGCTCGCCGGCTTTGTCGCGGCCGCGGTGACGCGGGCGGTGCTGGTAGGGCTGGCAGTCTGGGGCGCGATGTTGCTTTGGCCGGGGGTGCATGTCGCGCCGATGCATGTCTGGGCGATCATCTGGTTTGGGTTGATGGGCGCGATCATGCTGGCGCTGCTCGGCGTGCTCACCTCGATCTGGGCGGACAAGTTCGATCATGCGGCTGCTGTGACCAATTTTGTGGTCCAGCCCCTGTCGCTGCTTTCGGGCACCTTCTATTCGGTCGATCGATTGACGCCGGCCTTCCACGCGATCAGCCATGCCAATCCCTTTTTCTACGTGATCTCAGGCTTCCGCTACGGCTTCCTCGGCGTCAGCGATTCGCCGCTGGCCTATGGTGCTCTGGGGCTGCTGGCGGTTAACGTCGCGCTCGGGTCGGTCTGCTATTTCGCGCTCGCCAGCGGGTGGAAGCTCAAGGCGTGACGATCGGCGGAAGCAAGGGGAGCTTCCGCGAAGTCCTGTTCACATTTCTGAAGCTGGGATGCACGTCGTTCGGCGGGCCGATTGCCCATATCGGCTATTTTCGCGCTGCGTTCGTCGATCGGCTGCGATGGCTCAGCGCCGAAAACTTCGCTTCGCTGCTGTCGCTTTGCCAGCTGCTGCCCGGCCCGGCGAGCAGCCAGCTTGGCATGGCGATCGGCCATGCGCGCTGCGGCTGGGGTGGCGCGGTCGCGGCCTGGATCGGCTTCACCGCGCCATCCGCGCTGCTAATGATCGCTTTGGCATGGGGAGCAAATCTGCTGTCTGCCGCAGCTCCCGTCATGCACGGCCTTAAGCTCGCCGCGGTTGCGGTGGTGGCGCATGCGGTCCTGCTGATGAGCCGCCAGTTCGCCGCCGACATTCCTCGGGCTTTGATCGCGCTTGTTGCCTGCGGCGCGTGCCTGCTGATGCCGAGCGCGTGGATACAAGTCGGCGTGATCGCAGGCGGCGCGGCTGCCGGACTGACGATGCTACGCGGCGCTCAACGTCCGCCTGCTGCCGATCCGGTTCAGACAGGCTTGCGGTCGGCGGTCCTTCTTCTCCTGCTCTTCGGCATCGTAGCGATTGGCCTTCCCTTGCTCGCCAGCCTCGTACATGTGCCAGCGCTGGACCAGGCTGCCGTCTATGTGCGGGCGGGAGCGCTCGTGTTCGGCGGCGGACATGTCGTGCTGCCGCTTCTCGAACATGGCGCCGTCGCCACCGGCGCAGTCGGTCGCGATCAATTCCTTGCCGCCTATGGCGCCGCCCAGGCCCTCCCCGGGCCGCTATTCTCGATTGCGGCCTATCCCGGCTTTCTCGGTAGCCCAGGGGGCATCGTCGGGGCCTTGATCGCACTGGTCGCGATCTTCCTGCCCGGCGCGCTCATTCTCTTCGGGATTTCGCCCTTCTGGTCGACGCTGGCGTCCAGAGGCGGCACGGCATACGCGCTGGCGGGGGCCAATGCGGCCGTGGTGGGCTTGCTCGGCGCCGCTTTCTGGGATCCGCTGTGGATCAGCACGATCCATGACCTTGCGGATTTCGCCGTCGCTGTCTGCGCCTTTGCTGGGCTTGCGGTGCTCCGCTTACCCTCGCTCGCCATTGTGATCGCCTGTGTGGTGGCAGGAGCAGCCAAGGTCCTGCTGGCCTGAAGATTGACGAGCCTCGGCCCACGCTCTATATGCTCGCTCCGTCAGGCGGCCGGGTGGCCGCCTTTTTGCGTTTCCGGTCCAGTGAAGAAAGGCGAAGCCGATGACCATCACGCCGCTCATGCCCGTCTATCCGAGATGCGGTGTGCGCCCGGTGCGAGGTGAGGGCGCTTATCTGATCGGCGAGCAGGGCGAGCGCTATCTGGATTTCGCGAGCGGTATCGCGGTCAACTGCCTCGGCCATGGCCATCCCGCGCTCGTCAAGGCGATCAGCGAACAGGCCGCGACGCTGATGCATGTCTCCAATCTCTACGGCAGCCCGCAAGGCGAGCATTTTGCCCAGCGGCTGGTGGACAGCAGCTTTGCCGACACCGTGTTTTTCACCAATTCCGGTGCCGAGGCGGTCGAATGCGCGCTCAAGACGGCGCGTCGCTATCATTATGCCAATGGCGCGCCGGAGCGGCACAAGATCATCAGCTTCGGCAATGCGTTTCATGGCCGCACCCTCGGCACCATTTCGGCCACCAACCAGCCGAAGATGCGCGACGGGTTCGAGCCGCTGCTGCCCGGCTTCGAAGTGGTGCCGTTCAACGATCTCGCTGCCGCCCAAGCCGCGATCGATGAAAACACCGCCGGCTTTCTCGTCGAACCGATCCAGGGCGAAGGCGGCATTCTGCCCGCGACTGCAGAGTTCCTGGGCGGCCTGCGCCAGCTTTGTGACGAACATGGGCTGCTGCTGATCCTCGACGAGGTTCAATGCGGCTACGCCCGCACCGGCAAGATGTGGGTGTATGAGAGTTACGGCATCGAGCCTGATATCATGGCGGTCGCCAAGGGCATTGGCGGCGGCTTTCCGCTCGGCGCCTGCCTCGCAACCGAGGAAGCGGCCAAGGGCATGGTGATCGGCACGCACGGCTCGACCTATGGCGGCAACCCGCTCGCCATGGCCGTCGGCGAAGCGGTGCTCAATGTCATCCAGGAGCCGGGCTTCCTCGAAAATGTTCGGGCAATGGGCGAACGTATCCGTGCCGGGCTCGAACAGATGATCCCCAATCACGACCATCTATTCGATAGCGTTCGCGGCACCGGGCTGATGCTCGGCCTCCGGCTCAAGTCGGACAGCCGCGCATTTGTCGCGCATCTGCGAGACAATCATGGCCTGCTCACGGTCAGCGCGGGCGACAATGTGGTCCGCGTGCTTCCGCCGCTGGTGATCGACGAGAGCCATGTCAGCGATTTCCTCCAGCGTCTGTCGGCCGGCGCCCGGAGCTATCAGGCTGCAGACTCATGATCCGGCATTTCCTCGATCTGGCTGATGCCGGGGGCAATGCACTCGCGGCGATGCTCGATGAAGCGATGACCCGCAAGCAGGCGCGCACCGGCTGGCCGAAAGGCATGGCCGATGCCGACGCGCCGCTCGCTGGGCGTGCGCTGGCGATGATTTTCGAGAAGAATTCGACGCGTACCCGCGTCTCGTTCGACATGGCCATGCGCCAGCTTGGCGGCACCACCATCGTCATGGACGCAGGTTCGATGCAGCTTGGCCGTGGCGAGACGGTGGCCGATACGGCCCGCGTGCTCTCCCGCTTCGCCGATGCGATCATGATCCGTACCGACGATCATGCCAAGCTCACCGAAATGGCGAAGCATGCGACGGTCCCCGTCATCAACGGCCTCACCGATCACAGCCATCCGTGCCAGATCATGGCGGACCTGCAAACCGTGATCGAGCACCGTGCGCGGCTGGCGGGCACCCAATGGGCCTGGCTGGGCGACGGCAATAATGTTCTCCATTCGATCATCGAAGCCGGCAGCCTGCTCGGCTTCGGCGTGCGGGTTGCTTGCCCGGATGGCTATGATCCCTCGCCGCAGGTGGTGGCGGCGGCTCACCAGCGCGGCGCGGATGTGCGCTTCGAACGCGATCCGATCGCCGCCGTCACCGGCGCCGATGTCGTCGTCACCGACACCTGGATATCGATGGGCCAGGCGCATGCCGAGGAAAAGCTCCGCGCTATGATGCCATATCAGGTCAATCCGAGGATCATGGCGGCTGCGCGTCCCGATGCGCTGTTCCTGCATTGCCTGCCCGCGCATCGCGGCGAAGAGGTGGTGGATGATGTGATTGACGGACCGCAATCGGTCGTCTGGGATGAAGCCGAAAATCGGCTTCATGCCCAGAAGGCGATCCTGCTCTGGTGTTTCGGGATGATCGCCGAGGCTTGAAATAATCGCTCGCGATGCTGAACTTATTTCAGCATCCGCTCCTCCATATCTCGCAGCGTTCGTGGCTTGGTGGCTCTGAGCACGTTCGGGGTGGCCAAGGAATTTGATTTGAGCTCTTCTCCCAGCACCAACGGTAACGGCCATGGCGCTCCCTTCGCCACAGATGAGGCGCTTGGCTTCACCATTCCGCAGCGGCATGCCCGTGGCCGGCTAGTCCGGCTCGGCCCGGTTCTCGATGAGATTCTCTCGAATCACGGTTACCCGCCGCTGATCGAACGCGTGCTGACCGAAGCGCTATTGCTCACCGCGCTGCTGGGAACCACGCTCAAAAACGCCGAGGGCCAGCTCACCATTCAGGCGCAAACCGAAGGGGGAGTGATCGATCTCCTGGTCTGCGATTATCGCAATGGGGAGCTGCGCGGCTATCTGCGCCACGATCCCGAGCGGCTGGCCGAGGCGCCGGCCGATCCCTCGCTCTTCGCCCTGTTCGGCAAGGGCTATCTCGCGATCACGTTCGATCAGGCGGTGACGGGCGAACGCTATCAGGGCATCGTCCCACTCGAAGGGGCCTCGCTGGCGGAGGCGGCGCAAAATTATTTTTCCCAGTCCGAACAGATCCCGAGCCTGGTCCGCCTCGCTGTCCGCCCCGCCGATCACAGCGGGCATATGGCCGCGGGGCTGCTGTTGCAGCATCTTCCCGAAGGCGAGGAGGGGCGGGATCGGATCCACACGCGGCTCGACCATCCGGAGTGGGAACATGTCGAGGCGCTTGCTGCGACGGTGAAGCGCGAAGAGTTGCTGGACGCCGAGCTTTCGCTGGAAAAGCTGCTGTGGCGGCTGTTCAACGAAGAAGAGATCCGCACTGTGCCTGCCTTGAGTTTCACACGCGGCTGCCGCTGCAACCTCGATCACATCCGCTCCGTCATCGCGCGTTTTCCACCGGATGAGCGTGAGAACATGGTGGGAGAAGATGGCTTGATCAGGGTCGACTGTGCCTATTGCGCGAAAAGCTTCGGTCTCGAGCCCACATTGATTTAAAGCGGGTATCGGATGTGATAGAGCGGTGCATTTCGGGGGCAGGACGAGATGTGGCGTTTTTTGTCCATCACAGCCGCAACCGCGTTGGCGGCTGCTGTGGCGTCGGCTACGCCGCTGACCGGAAAGCCGGGCGCGTTGATGTCGTCGAAAGCGATCACGCCCGGCAGTTGGAACGTGGTTTTCGATGACGGCTCATCCCACCGCATCTGCCTGGCGGATATCGAACCACTGATCCAGCTCGCGCACGCCGGCCCGAGCTGCAGCCGATTCGTCATCCAGGACGAACGGGATCGGGCGACCGTGCATTATACCTGCCCAGGAAATGGCTGGGGCCGTACCTCTATCGTGATCGAAACCCCCCGGCTGGTGCGGATCAGCAGCCAGGGCATCGCTGCGCGAACCCCGTTTGCCTTCGATGCCGAGGCACGGCGGGTGGGGGAATGTCAGGGAAGCCGCCCCCGTCAGCCGAACTGAGCCACGTTCATCCTTCGTTTACCCTGTTTGCTTATAAGGGGCCTCAGGTGCCGTATTCGGCAGCTTTCTCCCTAGCAGGCTGAAAAGCCCACTGGGCCGTTCTCCGGAGCGGCCCAATTTTTTTGGGCGCGGCAGCAGTCTTGCGCGTGCCCGGTCGCGGGGCTAGCCCCGGCTGATGACCGAAATTCCATTGCGACCCGCCGTCGTGCTGCTCTCCGGAGGGCTTGATTCGATGGTCACTGCCGGCATTGCGCGGAGCAACGGGTTTGCGCTTCACGCTTTAACCATAAATTATAATCAGCGCCACGCGGTGGAACTGCAGGCGGCCGCCCAAATCGCAGCCGCGCTCGGCGCGGTCCGCCACATTGTGCTCCCGCTGGATCTCAGGCGATTCGGGGGCTCCGCGCTGACCGACGACATCGCCGTCCCCAAACAGGGCGTGGGAGAGGGCATTCCCATCACCTATGTCCCCGCGCGCAACACCATCTTTCTCTCGGTCGCGCTGGGCTGGGCCGAAGCTTTGGGCGCTCGTGACATTTTCATCGGCATCAACGCGCTCGATTATTCCGGCTATCCCGATTGCCGACCGGATTTTCTGCATGCGTTCGAGACGATGGCGAATCTCGCCACCAAAGCAGGCGTCGAAGGCGATCGTTTCACGATTCACGCTCCGCTTCTGCAGATGAGCAAGGCGGATATTGCGCGTGAAGCTGCTCGCCTCTGCCTTGATGCGGGTCAAAGCTGGTCCTGTTACGACCCGACGACCGAGGGCCTTCATTGCGGCCTGTGCGACAGTTGCCGCTTGCGGTCCAAGGGATTTCACGAAGCAGGGCTTCCCGATCCTACGCGCTATGCCGCGGCGCCGGCATCATGAGCTATGCCGTCAAGGAGATATTCCTGACCCTGCAGGGCGAGGGCATGCAGGCGGGGCGTCGCGCGGTGTTTATCCGCCTCGCCGGATGCAATTTGTGGACCGGCCGTGAGGACGACCGCTCAACCGCCATTTGTCGTTTCTGCGATACCAATTTCGTCGGCATGGACGGGGATCATGGCGGCCGCTACCGGGCGGCCGCGCTTGCCGATCAGGCGCTCAGTCTCTGGGCAGGCGAGGGGAGGCCGTTCGCCGTGATTACCGGTGGCGAGCCAATGCTTCAATTGGACGAAGAGCTGCTGGATGCGCTGCACGATCGCGGATTCACCATTGCCGTCGAAAGCAACGGCACGATCGCAGCGCCGCGGGGAATCGACTGGCTGTGCATAAGCCCGAAGGCCGGTAGTCAGGTTGTCCAGCGATCAGGCCAGGAAGTGAAGGTCGTCTGGCCGCAGCGGGAATTGGATATGGACGAGATCGCCCGCTGGAATTTCGAGCATTTTCTGGTGCAGCCGATGGACGGGCTCGAGCTTGCGGCCAATCAGCAGGCGACGATCGATTTCGTGCTTGCCAACCCGGCTTGGCGCCTTTCGCTGCAAACGCACAAGCTTACGGGATTGCGCTAACCCGCAGCCGGCCAGCACTTCTTTTTGATGAAGCCCTTTTTGTCCCAGCATTTGTCGTCAAGCGGCGGTGACGGCGGCGGCGCCAACGGCGTCCGTGTGGCGATGCCCGCGAAGAAGCTGTCGCCTACCGGAACGAGGCTGTTCCGCAACTCACTCATATAGGTGGCAGCAACCGTGTGCAGGTCGCCACGCCGGGCCGCGAGCGCGGCACGCCCGACCTTTCCGGCCGTTTCGCAGAAGCCAAGCTGCGCATGCATGGTCGAGAAACCATTGTAGATCCTGGTGGTGTGGGCGTCCGCCGCCTGCTGCCAGCTCTTTTTCATCGTGCGTTTGAAATAGGTGCCAATCGTCTTGTAGGCGTTGCTGAGTTCCGCGCCATGCTGGCTCAGGATCGTGTTGTAGTTGCGCACCGTCATCAAGGGTGGCGCGAACTGGCATTGAAGCGCCGCGACATTCAGCGCTGCGCGCAACGTCCAAAGCAGATTGGCGTCAACCTCGGCCGGCTTTGCGCCTGGCAGGGGTACGACGACCCCCGGTTCGTCGCCACGCACAGGAGATCCGGCGAAGTTCGGGGACGTCCAATAAAGATAGGCCGACGCAGGTGAAGCGGCCGCACCGACGGTGGCGAGTGCTGCGGAAATGACGCCTGATCTTACGCAACTGATAAACCGCATTCCACTCCTCGCCCGGCAGGTGACTTGTTCTCCTCTCTATGCTCGGTCCGTGCCGCCGGCGCCATCCCCAATCGGTTGAATGCGATGGAAAATAGCGCAGCGACCCGGCCCGGCGAGCTCGGCATCGCGATGCCGATTACATGGTGGTGTTGCTTGCGTTGTCGCTTGTCGTCGTCGCGTTGTCGGCCGGGGCCATGGCGGAATTGTCGGCGGACATATTGGTGTCGGTCGCCGTATCGATCGCCGACATGTCGTTGGTGGTGCCCTCCATAGTGCCCACCGAGTTCATTTCGGTGACATCGGAATTGTCGGTGGTTTGTTCCGATTTCTTGCCGCAGGCGGTGACGGCCAAACCTGTTGCGACCAGGAGAATCGCTGTTTTCGTGCGCATGATGGGTACTCCCTCCAATTATGCAAAGCCGCAACGCAATTCGGTACTGGTGGGCTACAACGCTCATCTTTCAGATTGGAGTCGAGCAGATCGAGAAATTTGTTCGAGAAATGAGCCGAAATGCGCTTTCAGCGCAGCGTCCACCCGATCCATCCCTACTAAAATACCAAGCTTTTTCAAGCTGGTAACGTCATATTCTGAGATGCCGCAGGGAACGATCCCGCCAAAGTGGGAAAGATCGGGATCCACGTTGATCGAAAAGCCGTGGAAGGTCACCCACCGGCGAACGCGAACGCCGATCGCGGCGATCTTCGCTTCGTTCGATCCATGGCCGGTCCATAGGCCGATCCGTCCCGGCTCCTGCCGCGCCTCGATGCCAAGCGCCGCCAGGCTGGCGATGAGCCATCGCTCGAGCGCCGAAACGAAGCAGCGTATGTCGCGGCCGCGTTTTTCGAGATCGATCATGACATAGCCGATGCGCTGTCCCGGCCCGTGATAGGTGTAGCGGCCGCCGCGGCCCGTCTTGTAAACCGGGAAGCGATCCGGCGCGAGCAGTTCGGCGGGATCGGCGCTGGTGCCGGCGGTGTAAAGCGGAGGATGTTCCAGCAGCCACACGAGTTCGCGCGCTTCGCCCGCGTGGATCGCGGCGGCGCGGTGCTCCATCGCCGCCAGCGCTTCCTCATAGGGAACGGGCGCAGGCGACGTCCGCCATTCCACGCCATCGATATAAGCATCGGTCATCACGACGATGTGTCGCGCCGATGCCACGCAATCAAGCCCCTCCATTGCGCCGCGCGCTCAGCACCGATAGAGGCGCCGCATGGCCGGTGTTTCCATTGACGAAGTTTGGGACGACGCGCGTGGTTTCTTCATGCGGGAGCGCGCGCTCGTGCTGCCGATCGGCTTCGCGACATTCGGCCTGGCGGCGCTGTTGGGTGGCCTCGTCGTTCCGGCCCCTGAACCTCCGGCAAGGGAAATCCCGCCCGGGCCGTGGGTCTTCGCGCTCATTCCGATCTTGCTGCTGGTTTTGACGGGCTATCTCAGCCTCAGCCGCATCGCGCTACGGCCGCGGATCAGCGTCGCCGAAGGTTTGCGGGATGCACTTCGGCTCCTGCCGCGCGGCATTGGCCTGTTGTTGGCGATGGGCGTGGTCATGGTTGGTCTCAGCCTGATCGCCGGCATCTTCGTAGGTCTGCTGTCGGCGGTTGCGGGGGTTGCGCCGGAGGCAATGCTGCTGCTGGCGCTTGCAGTCTTCGTCCCGCCTGCCTTGGTGGTCAGCATTCGCTTTGCTCTCTTATGGCCCACGCTGGCCGATCAGGAGGGCAGCATCCGCGAAACCTTCATCCGGGGGGTCGCGCTCACGCGTGGCCATGCACTGAAGATCCTGGGCGTCCTCGTTGCCTATCTTTTGCTCTATCTGCTGTTGGTCGCAGTGCTGGAATCGGCGCTGGGCCTCGTGCTGATCATCATTTTCAAAATGGTGGGCCTTCAGGCGCTGGGGCCGCTGTCTGTTACGGTCCTGCTCGCGGCCTTCAACGCGATCTATATGAGCTTCTGGACGATTTTCCTGGCGCGCCTCTATGCGAGACTGGAGTGGCCACAGGGGCGGGGGTGAGCATGCCTGCGGAGATTCGGTTCGAAGCGTCACGCCTCCAGCTTATTCCCAGGCGGCAAGCGGGGGCAGGCTCATCAGGATCGCATCGATATTGCCGCCCGTTTTGAGGCCGAACAGCGTCCCGCGATCGTAGACGAGGTTGAACTCGGCATAGCGCCCACGATAGGCGAGCAGCCTCGCCTGATCCTCGGCCGTGGCCGGCATGTTCATTCGCCGCCGCACGATCTTCGGGAAAATTTCGAGAAATGCATCGCCCACCGCACGCGTGAAGGCGAAGCCTGCCTCGAATTCGCCTTCGAGATGATCGTAGAAGATCCCGCCGATGCCGCGATGCACCTTGCGATGCGGGATCCAGAAATATTCGTCGGCCCAAGCCTTGAAGCGGTGATAATAATCCGGGTCGTGCGCATCGCACGCAGCCTTCAACGCAGCGTGGAAGGCTGCGCTGTCGTCGGCATAGGGGGTGGAGGGGTTGAGATCGGCGCCGCCGCCGAACCAGCGCTTGGTCGTCGTGAGAAATCGCGTGTTCATATGCACCGCTGGCACATGCGGATTGGCCATGTGGGCGACGAGGCTGATGCCAGTGGCGAAGAAGCGCGGATCGTCCCCGGCGCCATGGATGGTTTTCGCGAATTCCGGCGCGAACTCGCCACCGACGGTGGAGACGTTGACGCCGACCTTTTGGAAGACCTTGCCCTTCATCAAGCCCTGCACGCCGCCGCCGCCCTTGGCTTCGGGATCGTCATCGCGATGCCAGGGGAGGTAGCTGAAGCAGGCGTCGCTTCCGGCTTCGCGTTCGATGGCTTCGAAGCTGGCACAGATCCGATCCCGCAAGGCTTCGAACCAAGCGCGCGCGGCCTGCTGTTCCCGATCAAGTTCAATCATATCGGCAAGCTTCCTGTCTGACGCATCGCTTCATGCAAGGCGATGCCCGTCGCGATCGCAACATTCAATGAGCGAAAGCCTTGCTGCATCGGAATTCGTGCAACGATGTCGACAGCACGGTGCACGAAATCGGGGGCTCCGGCCGATTCCGAACCCAGCAGCAGGACGTCGTCGCTCCGAAACCCTACGTCGCTCACCGTCCTGTCCCCCTTCGTGGAGAGCAGAACCATCCGTCCGCGCACCGAGGCAAGAAACTGATCCCAGTCGGCATGACGCGAGACTTTTGCTTGTGCCGCATAATCCATGCCTGCCCGCTTGAGCGCGCGATCGGCGAAGGCGAAGCCGCACGGCTCGATCACATCGACCGGCGCTCCGAAGCAGGCGGCGAGGCGCAGGATAGTCCCCACATTGCCGGCCATATCAGGCTGAAAGAGCGCAATTCGCATCATCAAGGCCTATGAATTTTGCTGCCGTGCGACAAGCGATGAAAATCGATGTTGGCAAAAGGCGATAAGCGAGGCTATCAGCGCGCCAGCCGCCGGGTCAGACAGGCGGTTAACGTGCCGGGGGGCAAGACCGTCTAGAAAGGTCCAGCATCCCGTCCGTTCATCCATGGCGATAGCAAGGGCTTGGGAATGGCGACAGGCGAACAGGCAGTTCCGCACGAGGAAATCTCGCAAGACGGAGTCAGGCGCCGCGATTTCATCAATATCGCCGCCGTCAGTTTTGCAGGCGTCGGCGCGGTTGCCGTGCTCGTCCCGCTGATCAATCAAATGAATCCATCGGCCGACGTGTTGGCGCTGGCCTCGATCGACGTCGATCTGTCCGCGATCAAGGAAGGGCAGGCGATCAAGACGATCTATCGCAAGCAGCCGCTGTTCGTGCGGCACCTCACCGCCAAGGAAATCGGCGAGGCGGACGCGGTGCCGCTGAGCGAGCTTCGCGATCCGCAGACGCTGGCAGAGCGCACCAAGGAAGGCCACAAGCAGTGGCTGATCACCATGGGTGTCTGCACCCATCTCGGTTGCGTGCCGCTGGGGGCGGGCGAGGGCGAAACGCGCGGCATCTATGGCGGCTATTTCTGCCCGTGCCACGGCTCGACCTACGATACCGCGGCGCGCATCCGCAAAGGCCCGGCTCCGAAAAATCTCGAAGTACCGGATTATATTTTCAAATCGGATACCGTCGTCACGGTCGGAGGTAAGGCATAATGAGCTTCCCCTGGGCCAATCATTACGAGCCTAAGCACCCCTTCATGAAGTGGGTGGACGATCGGCTGCCCTTACCCCGCCTGGTGTATAATGCGGTGGGTTCCGGCTATCCGGTGCCCCGCAACCTCAATTATTTCTGGAACTTCGGCGTGTTGTCGGGCCTCGCGCTCGTGATCCAGATCGTCACCGGGATCGTGCTGGCGATGCATTACGCCGCCAATGCCGGCGTTGCGTTCGATTCGGTCGAGCACATCATGCGCGACGTGAACTCGGGCTGGATGCTTCGCTATGCCCACGCGACCGGCGCGAGCATGTTCTTCATCGTCGTCTATCTCCACATCTTCCGTGGCCTCTACTACGGCTCCTACAAGGCGCCGCGCGAGATGGTGTGGCTGCTCGGCCTCGTCATTTTCCTGCTGATGATGGCGACCGGTTTCATGGGCTATGTGCTTCCATGGGGCCAGATGAGCTTCTGGGGCGCCAAGGTGATCACCGGCCTGTTCTCGGCGATCCCGCTGGTCGGCCCGACCATCCAGACCTGGCTGCTTGGCGGTTTCGCGCCGGATGATGCGGCGTTGAACCGCTTCTTCTCGCTTCACTATCTGCTGCCGTTCGTGATCGCGGGCGTGATCATCCTTCATATCTGGGCGTTGCATATTCCGGGCTCGTCGAACCCAACCGGTGTGGAGGTGAAGGGTCCGCAGGATACCGTGCCGTTCCATCCTTATTATACCGCCAAGGATGGCTTCGGGGCCGGCATCTTCCTGATCATCTTCGCACTTATCCTGTTCTTTGCGCCGAATGCGCTGGGCCATCCGGACAATTACATCCCGGCGAATCCGCTTTCGACCCCAGCGCACATTGTGCCCGAATGGTATTTCTGGCCCTTCTACGCGATCCTGCGCGCCTTCACGGTCGATATCTTCGGCATCCCCGCCAAGCTGCTTGGCGTGGTGGCGATGTTCGGTGCGATCGTGCTGCTCTTCTTCCTGCCGTGGCTCGACAATTCGCCGGTCCGTTCGGGCAATTATCGTCCGCGCTTCAAGCAGTTCTTCTGGCTGCTCTGCGTTGACGTGCTGATCCTCGGCTATTGCGGCGGTTCGCCGGCGGAAGAGCCCTATGTGATGATCAGCCAGGTCGCCGCGGCTTATTATTTCGCGCACTTCCTGGTCATATTGCCGATGCTTTCGAAGTTCGAACGCACCCTGCCGCTACCGAACTCGATCACTGACGCAGTGCTTTCGGGGCAGAGCGGCGCGACAATCTCAACCAATACCGCAACCGCTCCGTCGGCGCCTGCGCACTAAGGGGAAGAACAGGCTCATGGTCCGTCCTATCGGCTTTCTCGCGGGGCTGGCGTTCGTTGCCATCCTGCTCTTCTCGGCAATCGTCGGCGCTTATAATTACATCTCGGAGCCGCCGACCCCGACCGCGGAGCACGAGTTCCATCTGCATCCGAAGGAACTGCATCTGGCCAGCGACGGCCCGCTTGGCCGGTTCGATCGGCAACAGCTCCAGCGTGGTTTCCAAGTGTACAAGGAAGTCTGCTCGGCCTGCCATTCGCTGCGCCTGGTCACCTTCCGTGACCTGACCGAAATCGGCTTTACCGATCCTGAGGTGAAAGCGATCGCGAACCAGTGGGCTGTCGAAGTCCCTTCGATCAATCCCGACACGGGCGAACCCGCCACCCGCAAGGCACTGCCTGCCGACCATTTCCCGTCGCCCTATGCGAACGAAGTTGCGGCGCGCGCGGCCAACAACAATGCGCTGCCGCCGGATCTTTCGCTGATCACCAAGGCGCGGCACGGCGGCGCTGCCTATGTCCACTCGCTGCTGACCGGCTTCCAGCCGCAGCCGGCGGCGCTCCTGAAGGAATTCCCGGACGCGAAGACGCCGCCGTCGCTCCATTACAACCCCTATTTCGCGAACCTGAATATCGCGATGCCGCCGCCGCTCGTGTCCGATGGCCAGGTCACCTATTCGGACGGCACCAAGCCGACGGTCGATCAGATGGCGCAGGATGTTTCGGCCTTCCTGGTCTGGACGGCCGAGCCCAAGCTTGAGGCGCGCCATCGCGCCGGCATCTCGGTGCTCATCTTCCTGCTGATTGCGACGACGCTGGGCTATATGGCCTATCGGAACGTCTGGGCCGGCGTGAAGCATTGAAGATTGGCGGAGACGGCGAGAGTCGTCTCCGCACGCCTCGGAACCGGGCCGGCTAGCGAGACACCGGCACGATGATGTTAGCGGTCATCGTCAACACCGGCTGATTATCCTGGTTATAGGTGGTGGTACGCAGCTTCACGGTTGCGATCTCCGGCCGCGAACGCAATGCGCGCGCCTCCAACACCTCATTTTCGGCGCTGAGGACGTCGCCCGGATAGACAGGGCGTAGCCAGCGCAATTCGTCCACGCTGGCGCCGCCGATCGAATGGCCGCCATGCTTGGCGCCCTCATCGACGAGCATGCGCATGGTGGCCGAGGCCGTGTGCCAGCCGCTCGCGGCCAGCTTGCCGAAAATGGGGTTTGCGGCAGCCGCTGCATCGTCGAGGTGAAACGGCTGCGGATCGTAACGGCCGGCGAACTCAAGAATTTCCTCGCGCGACATTTCATAACGCCCGAAACGCTCGGTCTTGCGGCCGACGGCATAGTCATCGAGCGTCATCACGGTGGGTTCCCTTACACGTTGAACCGGAACAGCATGACGTCGCCGTCCTGCACCACATAGTCCTTGCCTTCCGCGCGAAGCCGTCCGGCCTCGCGCGCGCCGGCCTCGCCATGATAGGCAAGATAGTCTTCGTAGCTGATCGTTTCGGCGCGGATGAAGCCACGTTCGAAATCGCTGTGGATCGCGCCGGCCGCTTGGGGCGCCTTGCTGCCCGCTTCGATCGTCCAGGCACGCGCTTCCTTCGGGCCGCATGTGAAGAAGGTGCGCAGATGAAGTAGATCGTAGCCGGCCCGGATTACGCGGGCGAGCCCGGTCTCGTTCAGGCCGAGATCCGTCAGAAATTCGGTGCGGTCGGCAGGTGCCATCGTGGCGATCTCGGCCTCGATGGCAGCCGATACCACAACGGCCTTGGCGTTCTCGGCGGCCGCTTTTTCGAACACCTGCGCAGAGAAGCCATTGCCTTCAGCTGCCGAAGCTTCCTCGACGTTGCAGACGTAAAGAACCGGCTTGGCGGTGAGCAACTGCGCCTGCGCGAAGATGCGCGCTTCGTCTTCATCCTTGGGCGCCGTCAGCCGCGCTGGCTTGCCCTCGCGCAGCAGATCGAGCGCCTGGCTCAATACGGACGCCGCGGCCTTGGCTTCCTTGTCGCCCTGCTGACCTTTTTTGACCAGGCCGGGAACCCGCTTTTCAAGACTTTCGAGATCGGCGAGCATGAGCTCCGTCTCGACCGTTTCGGCGTCCGCAATCGGGTCGACCTTGTTGTCGACATGCTGGATGTCGTCATTCTCGAAGCAGCGCAGCACGTGGATGATCGCATCCACCTCGCGAATATTGCCGAGAAACTGATTGCCGAGGCCTTCGCCCTTGGAGGCGCCGCGTACGAGACCGGCGATATCGACGAAACCAAGCTGCGTCTCGATGATCTTGGCTGAATGAGCGATCGCAGCGATCTCC